>Ga0222667_1000229_pt1 | contig 30184 bp, 33 predicted proteins | sample AntAcemetagen657_FD_179854 | JGI IMG/M metagenome (GOLD analysis project Ga0222667, IMG submission 179854) | Saline water microbial communities from Ace Lake, Antarctica - #657 | ecosystem: Environmental > Aquatic > Non-marine Saline and Alkaline > Saline | place: Antarctica: Ace Lake... | reverse complement strand
TTGCTTTTTCTTTTAATAATTGTTTTAATCTAATATCCACATAATCAACTAATAATTTTTTACGATATTTAACACACCAAATAATATGATAATTAATATTATAAACGGTTGTTTTTGATTTTTTTCATCTTTCTATTGCCATTATGTATACACCATGTATCTAATATATAAATGTTGCGGTCTAAATTCTTCCCACCACTAAAGATAGTGGGATTGCTTTAGACATTAATTTTCATAAATATACAATTTATTTGTACCTTTATAAACTTTATGGTTTATTGTTTACTTAAAACTATTAACACACATTACTTAAAACAAATTTTAAACTATATTATTTTATTAAAATTGCATACGCCTTTATAAAGAAACAAGTTTTAAGTATATTTAAAACACTTTATATTTTAAATTAATAAATAAAAAAAAAGAAAAAAAGTCAGCCCGAAATGGGCTGTATCGTTGATTAATACTACGTTTCAGTCAATCTCTATTTATTTAAAAATATTGATTAAACCAAAAGCAGCAAGGACAATAATTCCAACTGCAATAAGTCCGAACCCAGCAAAAACAGTTGATTGAGTTGCGTCCATTGCGTCAGTAGTGTCGTTATCTAAATTATCAGTTGGTAGAGCCGCTCTAACTTGTGCGATTACTAAATATCCAACCATTAAAACAATACCGATTCCAATTGCGCCAATAGCGATAGCCATAAACATTTGTACATCCCTCCAAGGTCGGCGTACACCACCGTTTAATTAATAATTGATTAATAATTATTTAATAAATATATATTACCTAACATCCTTTATATATATATTTTTTTTTGATTTATAATTTACGATAATACACGGCAAAATTTATTGGTCCTTCTTTCTTCAAAAGAAAGTAACTCCCAATTTTTTCCATAGAAACACATTTGTTGTATTTATTAATGTTGTTTAATATTTTTTTTATTTGTAATGATGCTGCATCTTTGATAACTACGTCTGTGCTCAACTGTAACATGTTAAGCTTTTCATAAATTTCTTTATTCGTAGTGATGATTCTTCGTGTCTTCGCCATCTTTATTTAATAAAAGAATGTTGCCACCAACATTCCTGTTAGTTCCAATACTATAATTAAAAACATTATTTGCAAACTGAATGCTTCAACATACACGCTTAACCCATACATTGAAGTGAATAATATTCCAACTATAAACATTAAAGTAAAATTTTGTGTTTTTTGATATAACATGAATTGGTATAATAAAAATAATATTATTACTATAAGTCCTGACCCTAAGAACGCTTCATTAAACATTGTGTACACTGCATTAATCATGTGACCATCTATTAATTGTTCCCATCCTGTTGCGTTTATTATTGGTGCTGCCATTATAAATTCTCCGTCATTTCTGTTCCTGTAAATAATTGGAATCCTGCAAAAATGTATAATATTGATATTAAAAGTTTTAGTGTTCCTAATTTATTTGGTATTAAGTCTTCATTGTTTTCATTACCAAATAGTGTGGTTCTAACTTCTGCATCTAGGTATTGCCCGAATATATTGTCTATAATATTTATGCTTCCATAAATATATGTGTCTATTGAATCGTAAAACTTATACAGGAACCCTAATGACATAACATCCATTACCCTATATATTTGGTCGCCTTTATCTTCAATGCTTCCTGCGGGCTTTATTGTCTCTTCAAGCTCTGTTGTAAATGATGTTGCTTGTGCTTCTGTTTTATCAAACGCATAATTTGATTGTGCTGTTGCATCAAATATTGGTGTTCCACTTGGACTTACTATGGCCATTGCTACGAATGCTGCCGCTAAATTAAACGTTATTGATATTAACACTAACCATGTAACTTTTCCTAGTATCATTTTATCTCTTAGTTTTCATTACCATATCTAAGATTGCTACAATTGCTGCTATTGCTACAACTCCTAGTGATACGGTCATCCATCCAAATATTGCAAACACGAAAGCTATACCAGCAACTACTAGTGAAACTTTATTTGCGCTAAATGAAGCCATTAATGCAACCATTGATATTAATATTATAAACATCCAATTTAATGTTTCTTGTTCTATATCATCTATTAATGGTAAACGTATTTTCCAATCTCTATTTAATACTGCGGATACATTTCTGTCTCCAATTTCTTCATTAGTTATTATCATTGATGCTATAAGTGTTTGCTCACTATATCCAACTAATGGTACTTGAACTTCTTTATATGATGCCCAGTCATAAACTGGCGATTCATAAATTATAGCGCCGTTAACAGTATTTTCTCTAATTGTCATTTGTAAAGTTTCTGTTTGATTGTTTGGGTCACTATAATAAAATATTGCATTAGCTATACCTGTTGTGCTATCATTTATAATGTGCATACTTGTTGTCACATCTTGATAAAAACTTGTTCCCGAAGCATCTAAATTTATATCATATAAACTTATTACTTTATCTTCACCGACATCTGCTTGATAATCCCCAATAATTCTATCAGGATTATTTGATGAATGAACTTCTATAATATAATTATTATTCTCTATTAAATAAGCACCCACTTTATCTTCTATATCTGTATAATATGAAGCTATAAGTACTGTCCCATTTTCTATTTGTTTGTATATCCATACGCTAGCATTTTCATAACGCCCCATTAAATCATCTAATATTATTGCAGAATAAACAAAATTGTATGAGCCTGTAGTATCTAATAAATATGCTGTTATATTAAATGAATCCGCATAAGGTACTATAAGGTGTCTATAAATATTTAATGCTCCTGAGTCTGCAACATAGGTTAATGAAAATTTAAATGCTGTGTATTCACATTCTATAGGTATTGTGTCTATAGCAACTGTTTCATTGTGTGTTGCATTTATTGCTACTTCATGTGTTAACTCTATAGTTTTAGTTTCTCCGTCACAAATTATTAATAATTTACTTTCTATAGGATTACCAAAATCAAATAGTTCTAAAGTTCCTTCATCATAAATTGTTAATGCTGAATAATAAGGAACATACATATTTACTGTTTTTACATCTTTGAAATCAAAAGTGTGTACTTCACTCATATTAAAATATGGTGCTTGAACAAACGATATGTTGTATGCTATCTCTGCGTTTAATGGAATTGTATATCCTGCAATTGCATCTGTGACAACGTGTGTAGTTACGATACCTGTACTTGTATCGTTTATGTATAATGTGTAATCTTCTATTGATTCACGGCTTTTTATATCGTACATATTAAAAGTTATTAATGCTTGAGATGTGTTATATATTACATCAATAACATTATCTATTTGAGTGAACCAAGTTATTTGTTCATCAAATATTTGTGAGTTATAAACCTGTAATGGTGTATAAGATAAATTAGTCCAAGCTGTTCCATTGTATGCTTGTAATAATATATTTGCCACAGCTTCTCCAGCTTTAGCTCTTATTCTTAATTGTAATATTGAAGTATTAGTATCTAAAAGTATTGTCGTATCTCCTGAATCACCGAAAGCCGTAACTAACCATGAAGCATAAGTTGCTCCTGTAGGAACTGTATAATTCATATAAATTTCTGTAAAATCTAAAGATGTTATTGTTGCATAAGTTGCTGTGTTTGAATCAAACATATTTTCCACATTATTAATATCTGTGGCATCTGAAAATGCATAAGCTCCTGCCACTGCTGCTCCACATGCTACTGTAACATTTGCGTTATCTTGAATACATAAATCATATTGTGTTTCCATAACTTCAGTGTATGTTTTTGTTACATATTCTGGGTGGGTCATTGTTAAAGTATAAGTTCCAGCACTTTGGTTGGTTACATCGTTTTGGGCACTTGCGGGATATGTATTACTATAGGCATAAGTTGTATCTCCTGCTTTAGTTATACTAACTGAATAATCCATGAAAGTTGTATCATCAAAATCATTATGTGATGTTAAATTAAATGACCCTCCCATAAAAAAGTATCTTGAAATATTAAAAATATTTGTTCCACCTATTGAATTAAAAGCTACACTTGTTGTTCCAAAAGTTTTTTCTAAATCTTCTAATTTTTTGGTGTCCTTTACTTTAATATTTATTATATCTGCAATTTCTTTAGTTCCTAATTCTGTTCCTTTATCCGTTTTAATTTCAGTTTTATCTTTAATGCTTTCTGGGTCTAAAGCTTTTTCTGGTGTTACAAAATCTATAAGACTTTCAAAGATTCCAGTTTTTTCTATTGCGTTGAAGGCTTCTTCATTTTCTGGTTCTGCCAATACTTTGTGGGCTATAATTACTTCATACTCGTTAGGAGTTATTTCGTTAACAATATAAATAAAATCTTCTAGGTGCGGTAGTGCAAAATCTATCCAGTTACCAGTATGTGTTTCTTTATTCCATGTCACGAAGTGCGCCGGGTAATTACTTCCTGTTCGATAAAATATTGTTCCATCACTTTTTATTGTGTATTTTCTTAATAATTTTTGTTCTGCATAATCAAATTCAAAATTATATCTATCATCAAGTTTTTTTGTATTAGTGCTAGTTGATGGACTGTCAGAAATTATTTCTACAGTTAAACCATTTTCTGTGGTATACGTTATAGTGTTGTCTGTTTCTGTAACCTCATAGTTTGGTATTGTTTCTGCCGTGTGGTCATCTGATACTGAAGTCACAATATCGCAACTATCTATACCCACTTCACTGAAATTTATTTGTTCTGAAAAATTATAAGTTGTTGTATTAATATCTAAAATTTCCCAATAATAAAATTGACCATAATCATCACAAGTAATATTAACACTTGCTTGAAATAAATTTAAATCAGAAAATGGTATGTTTAATAAATAAGTATCATTCTGATAGTTGTCTAAAATTGTTCCATTAATCATTAGTGTAGAATTTGTTACATTGATATATGGTGGAGTTATATCTTTTACTGTGAAAGTGTCATTTATTGTTAAAGCATAATTTCCTGAAGTGTCATTACATAATAATCTCCAAGTAACATTATTATTAGGTACTCTATAATCTGCAGTTATTGCAAAACTGGAAGTTATTTTATTTGTTAAGGCTTCAGGTGTTATTGTTGTTGTTATACTATCAAATATTGTTCCATTAGGTTCTGGTATTAATTGTAAAGTACAAGTATCTAAAGTATTGTATCCAGTAACATATCCTTCAAAAGTTATTGTTTCATAAATTTGTGGGGTTTCAGAAGTTTCGTCTGTAGAAAAATTACTTGAACTTAATATTCCGTGATTTTCTAGTATTAATTCATCTTGTGAATATGATGATGATGTTGTGTCATCAGTAGTTTTACATTTAAGTGTCACATTATCCCCAACAACTCCATAGGAACTATCTAAGATTGATGTATACTGTCCTGGAACAACGAATCCTGTGCTATAATTATATACTGAAACACTCTCTACATACCATTCAAAAGTTGTATTTAAATTATCATTATCATAATCAGAAACATTACAATAGCCTGTAACATTATTTTCTGGGTATTGCCCGACAATTAAAAGATTATCAACAACTGGCGGCGTATTCAATATTGTAGTTTCTGAACTATTAAGTGCTGGCGAATCACTTGTTCCATCATTAACTATACATTGTAAAATTATTACATCATCTTGCTCAAAATTTGCTGGAACTAAAGTAGTTGCTGTAATGCCAGTACTAACGTCATTTACAAACCAATCATAAGAATAAGTTAAAGGGTCTACATCAAAATCTGTTGCATTACAAAATCCTATAATGGTTTTATTTGTATAAACTGGAGTATTATTCATTTGAACTGTATCAATTACTGGCGGAGTGTTTAGTATTGTAGTTTCTGAACTATTAACTGCAGCTGAATCACTTGTGCCATCATTAGCTATACATTGTAATGTTACATTGTCGTTTTTATCAAAATACTCTACGGATAGATTTATTGTAGAAAAAACAGGCATTTGAAAACCAATAAACTCACCAAAATTAGCACCACTTATTAATTTCCACCCATCATCATAAAAAACAGAAGGAGAAGACAACTGTCCTACATCTGTTAGTCCCGAAACAATAGAAGTGTTAGAAACCCAAGAAGTTCCATTCCATTGGAAACCATTAAAAACGCCATCCTGTTCTCCACTTATTAACTTCCAAGTCCCTGCATCATTAAACACTTCAGGAGAAGAATCATAGCCTACATCAGTAAGGCCTGAAACAATAGAAGAATTAGAAACCCAAGCCGAGCCAGACCATTGAAAACCAGTAAAAGTTCCATCAGAATCACCGGAAATTAGTTTTAAAGTTCCTGAATCATTAAACACAACAGGATAAGAATTATAGCCTACATCAGTAAGACCTGAAACAATAGAAGAATTAGAAACCCAAGTCAAGCCAGACCACTGAAAACCATTGAAACCACCATGAAATTCCCCAGCAATTAATTTCCAAATTTCATCATCATAAAAAACAGAAGGAGAAGACACACCTCCTACATCAGTAAGACCTGAAACAATAGAAGAATTAGAAACCCAAGCCGAGCCAGACCATTGAAAACCAGTAAAAGTTCCATCAGAATCACCGGAAATTAGTTTTAAAGTTCCATCATCATAAAAAACAGAAGGAGCAGACTTGTAACCCACATCTCCCAAAGCACTAATCAGTGAACTATTACTTACCCAATCATTATGTTCAAAAACGCTAACTTCCACATCATTAACAAACCAATCATAATCAAATGTTAATGTATCTCCATCATAATCTGTCGCGTTACAAAAACCTATTATCGATTCATTAGACAATACTGGAGTATTATTCATTTGCACTGTATCAATAACTGGTGGTGTGTTTAAAACTGTAATTTGTGTACTGTTAACATCATTCACTTCACAAGTAAGGTTATCCTCAACATCAAAATAAGAAGTAGGTAAAGTATCTGTTATGTTAAAATTCCAATAAATAGCTTCTTCAAATATATTTATATAATATCCGTTAGAACTTAACCATTTATTCCAACCCCCAGAAGCAGTAGACCAAAAAGTATGAGTTCCCCAATTACCATCATAAGTATATACTGGAACACCTTTATCAACAGAACCATAAGATGTCGTTCCTAAAATTACTGAACTAACATTAACCCAAGAAGAACCATTATAACAATTAAAAGAATTAGAACCATTAACTTGCATTTTTAATTGAAGTATATCTCCATTTAAACAAGAATCATAAATAGTAAAATTACTTGTCGTAGGAGCATTTTGTTTTCCATATTTAATTAACCATTTTGCACCAGAAGATTGTTCTGGAATAGTATAATTTATGTATATAAACTTTTCAGTATCATCAGCTCCTATCGTTCCACTATAATCCAAATTACAATCCCCATCAATTCCTGTTTGATTATCAACTGTTGCACTTTCTTGATAACAATAACCATTAAAAACTTCGCTATCATTAACGTACCAAGAATAATCAAAATCTCCAACGCCACTATAATTACAAAAAGCATCCTCATTAGAATATACTGGTTCTTCAATAACTGGTGGAGTGTTTCCTGAAGTTTCAAAATAAGGATTAACACTTCTTCCAGTAGAATAAATATCAGAAACTTCAGTAGAATTTAAAGAAGAATTATAAATAATTATATCAGACATTTTTCCATCAAAATAATAACCATCTGCCAGTGTTCCTATATTGGTATATAACGCATCAAAATTTAGTGTATTGCTACCCCAATTAATTGTTTCATTCAAATCAATAATATTATCAATATATGTATACCCTTTGTTATTTTCATAATCCCATATTCCTACAACATGGTGCCATCCATCGTTTGATATTGTTTTTGTACCTGCTATTCCTACAAAACTTCCCGATACAATACCTCTACCACCTAAAAATAAGGTGTTATCTTCTTTTAGTTGAAATTGTAGTCCTGCATTATCACTGTCAGTTCTTGAATAAAATATAGTATTTTGTTCATTAATATTGTCTCTGTTAATCCACGTGCTAATAGCTATTTGTTTTTTTCCTTTTAAATAATTATTAATCACTGTAGTATTTACTACAACTTTATCATCTGTTCCGTCAAAGTCATAAGCGTTACTTGATGCATCATAACTCACTCCATTAAGTCCTGTTCCACTATTAGTGTTTTCTGAAAAATCATATATTGAATCCATTGAAGAATAAAACACCTGGTCAGATTCCGCAACAGTGTTTATTTCAGGAACACCAGCATTATATAATTCAGAAATTTCTGTAGTGCTTAAAGATTTATTAAACATTTTAACTTCATCAATTAATCCATTAGTATATATTTGAGGGGTTGCACTTCCAAAATATCCCGCTCCGGTCATCATGCTATTTGATGTTGTAGTGCCTATGTCTGTAGTGGTCGTTGATGTTGCAAGACTTCCGTCAATATATAGTTTAAAAGAATCCCCATCCCTAACCCCGTAAATTAAATGGTATTCTCCGTCATCAATTTCTCCATCCGCAGATATAGCCATTAAAGTGAGTCCGTCGTCTCGTTGATTAAACAAAACATAACCAGGGTCGTTAACATTTAAAACGCTTCTTTCAACTTGTAAAGATAAAAAAGAATAAGTGCCAGTTGTTGAGGAAAAAGATAATAATATTCCTCTTGAAGTTGAAGTTGTTGCTTTATACCATCCTCCAACAGAATAATATAAAGAATTAGGAATGTCGTAATAACTAGAACTATCAATATAATCATCTGTACCGTCAAAACTCATCGCACCATTTAATATTCCTTCAGTTCCTGTAGCACCATTAACATCAAAATCTCCTTGTTCGTCATTTAAAGGCAAGTAAGCAACAATGTTATCAGTTGGTATTGTAGTGTTTGTTGTTCTTCCAGTTTTGTAAAGATTAGTTATTTCTGTAGAGTTTAAAGAACTATTAAAAATTTTAAGTTCATCCATTTGCCCTGCCCAATATAAAGAACCACCACTATATCGACCTATATTTAATGTACTTACAAGATTAGACATTCCGATAGTTATTAAAGTTGTATCTTCTAAAACTCCATTTACATATCCTTTAATATTAGTTCCATCACCAGTTATGATTATATTATACCAATTTCCATTGTCAAAATCATCTGTAAAATCAAGTTGGTCGTAAGTTGTACTCTGCCCATTATTATACATTCTAAATTTTAAAGAACTAGTGCCGTATTCCATATAATACTCCCTATCATTAGCACCACCTCCTTTATTAAAGAAAACTTCTGGGTCAGGATGTGTAGATTTAAACCAATAAGACATAGAAAATATTTCATTTGTAAAAGATAAATCATCACTATCAGGAATTGAAACATAATCGTTTGTTCCGTCAAAAGAACCCGAATAATATTTTCCTGAACCACTATCATTAAAAGAAGGATAAGAACCAGACCAAGTCATTCCAGTAATTGTTCCGTCATTAGAACCTATTTGGTCTTCTAAAGTTGTTCCTGTATTTTCTTCAAAATTCCAGTAAGAAACTGGTTCTACTGCACTCGCAAAGCTAACTGAAGTAATAAGTAATATCATGATACATAGAAATTTTAATAGATTTTTATTTACCATTATCTATACAATTAGTTTACTTGTTTATATATATATTTTTAATTTGTGCTATAGAACTGCCTACAGCCATCATAATCTTTGTATTAAATAATTTTGTTATAATTATTTATTGTCTCTTTCTATAAGCCCCACGTCTGTAAGTTACTTTTCCTGCACTGTCTTCTTTGTATTGCGCGTATTCTCTATCTGGTTGTTGAACTTGTTGTTGTGGATATCCTTGTTGTTGAACTGGTGGTGCCATATATCTTGGTGTTGGCGCATACTGTGGTTGTTGCACTGCTTGAGGTGGTTGTTTCATTTGTTGAACGTCCCGTCTTTCTTGAATCAATGTTGTTGGTTGTGTATTTGACACTGACTCTTTAACTTTATCTGAAAAAGACCTTGGTATAACATTTGCTCCAACGCTATTCATAACTTTCATTTCACCACTTGGGGCGTAAGGGTTATTTGCACTTTCTGGAGTTCCCATAAATTTTGATGGATTAAAATTCATTGGATTAGCATTACTTATTTTTGCATTCCAATCTACTGGTTTAGAACTTCCACCCATTAATCCTTCCATTAAACTTTTTCCGGCATTTAATTTATGTTGGTCTCTAACTATATTTCCTCGTTGTTCTTCATTACGTAATTTTGCAATGCCTAATTTATAATCTCTATCAGATTTTATTTCTAATAGTGCTTGCTGTCTATCTTTTAATGCTAAGGATGCATCTTGATTTTTTAAGTTTGCATCAAGTTGTTGTTGCTGAATTCCTCTATTAAATGTTGACATACTTTTATCTTTACCATATAACATTCCGAATTTTGCTTTTTCAAACTTTAAAGCTTCACGTGTATTATAGCTTCTATTATCTGCATCAACTTTTATTTTGTAAGCATTATTAATTTCTCTAAATAACCGTGATGCTTTTTCATCATCATATTTTGTTTGTTTCCAGGCCTGAGCATTTACTTCTCTTAAAGCTTTAGCTCTATCTGCAGAGGTTTCTCTGGTTCTTAATAAAGTATTATATATATTCATAAGTCCTTTATTTTCTTTTGATGAAGGGTTTGTTGCAAGTTGTTGTTCTATTTTATTTATTCTTGCTTCGTTAGCATCCATTCCTTCACCTAGTGGTTTAGTGTTTGCTATAAATTCTTCTGCTTCAGTGGCTGATTCTGTGTATTCTGGTAAACCTAAAGGATTGCTAGTTAATGATTCTGTTACAGATGTTCCGTCCCCTGCAAATTCTTCCATTTCTTTAACTGAAGGTATTGGGTTTGATTCGTCACCTATTCCTCCTGCTAATGCATCATACATTGGGTTTGCTGATGCTGAATTATTTTGCGGATACATTTCTTTATTGCCTGATAAACCATCGGCCATAACATCTAACATTTCTTGTTGTTCTGCTTTTTCTTCTGGGGTCCCATGTATGTTTCCTTGAAGCATTGGGTTTCTTGGACTACAATCAAAAATGTTTAAAACTTTATCTTTATCAAAATCTCCGAACATTGGCAGTCCTTTTCCTTGTTTTAATCTTTTTTGTGCATATCTTTCTGGATTACCAAAAATATTACTTGTTGTACTTTTTGGTTTTTTTACATTGCCTAAAAATCCATTAATTTTTTTTATGGCATTTTGTTTTTGAGTTTTTATATTTAAATTTTTTGGCTTGTTTAATAATAAATTAAATTGTTTAGGTTGTCTGAATAAGTTTTTTATTTTATCTGCAGCATTCAATCCGCCAAAAGCTCTATTGCCCACACCAAGCACACTTTCTATTTTTTTATTTTTATTTGTTGAACCAAAAAAATCTGTTACATTAACATTTTTACCTTTTGAAGATAACATACTATTAACATTCATTCCTGCCTTTTTAGTTTTTCCACCGAACATCATGCTAATGCTATCGCTAGTTTTTTTATTTCCGCCACCTAACATATTAGTTATTTTATTGCCAGAATTTTTATTTCCACCACCTAACATATCAGTTATTTTATTGCCGGAGTGTTTACTTTTTCCGCCAAGCATGGTATTTATATTCATGTTGGATTTTTTACTATTTCCGCCAAGCATATTTGCAACATCAATATTTGAGTTTTTTCGTTGCAACATTGTTGCTATTTTATTTTCAGACTGCATGCTGTCTGGCATATTTATTTTTTGTGTGTTGTTTGTTTCATTATTCATTTTGAACCCTGTAAGCATTTTTATTTTTTGTGAATAGTTTTCCATTCCATCAAGTGATTTAAATTTTCCTGATAAAAAATTTGAGCCATTTGCTCCACCCATTATTTTATCTACAAAATTTACTGTTAATTTATTATTAATATTATTTGCACGATTTTCGTACTCCGCCATTCCATCAGGCATCTCGTACTGTTCTTCTTCAGGGTCTGGGGCTCCCATGACATTTTTCATCATCATAGGTAGGCACTCTCCTGTTCTTTTTTGAACGCGGCGATAAACATGTATATTATTACCACAAAAAATAGTACGTAAGGTAAAGTATGAAAGTAAGACATATATTTATCTATACTATCATGTATTTGCACGCTTGTTGCCGGGTCAATATTTGCCCCTAGAGCCGTACTGTTATCTGTTAAGTCCTTTATTACCGGGACTAAGTGAGCATCAAAAACTTGAGTGAATACTATGTATAATATTCCTAAACCAAATAATGTTACTAAACCAAATATCCATGTAAATCCTATTGAGTAACCTTTTTTATTCGCCATCTTATTATCTCTAACCAACAATGATTTATATATATATTTTTTATTTTCCGCCATATGCTGGTATTCTGACTGATTTACTTTTTCCTGGTGATTTGATACTCCCACCACTAAAGTTAGTGGGATTCTTAGCTGATGTCATATTGTCACCTCTAAAGGAACTATCTCGTCCCGATGTATGCTTTTATACAGGCCATACATACCCTTTGATAATATATTTCTTGCCCCAACAATATCTCTATCATTTTTATAGCCACAATTTTGGCATTTAAACACTCTGTCATTAATGTTATTTATTGAGTTGTCTAAACATGACGGGCAGGTTCTTGAAGAATATTCTTCGGAAATTTTATTTAATCCTATTCCATATTCTTCTGATTTATTTTCTATTTTATTATATAATTTATCAAATGACCAGTAGTTGTTTATCATTTGATTGCTTAATTTATTTTTTGATTTTGAGTTCCTAATGTTTTTAACGTCACCAATATATATTTCTGTAATATTTTGTTGTTGTATTATTCTAAATAATTTTGCTACTAAATTATTAAATAAATTATTTTGATAAATTGTTCTTTTATGATATAGTTGTTGTAACTTTTTTGATGTTCTGCGATTTATTTCTGATAATTTTTGTTGTTCTAAAGATATTAGTTTGGTATAATGTTTCCATTGTTTAAAAAATCTATTACTTCCTATTAACTTGTTTAATCCGTTGTTTGAGTATAAACCAAAAATTCTTTTAATTCCTAAATCTATTCCTATCTTGTTATTTATTTGTTTTATCAGTGGTTCTTTTATTTCTATTGTTTGATATAAATAAAATTTTCCTTGTTTATAATGTATTTGGCCACGCTTTTGTAATCCTTTATGTTTTAGTATTCCATTATATTTTATTTTGAATGATTTTAAATTATATTTTTTTCTTAATTGTCTCGATAATGGTATTGTTGTTTTTGTTTTGTTTAAACTATACTGTGAACCGTCTATTACTAAATATGATGGCAGTGTTGTATTTGTTTTTCTGTTCTTTAAATATTTGGGTAGACCTACATTTTTTTGTGTTTTTGATTTTATTAATTTAAATCTGGCATTGTTTGTTTCTCCATATATTTGTAATCTGGGTAATGCATAACTTCTGCCTAATAATTGATAATCATTTTTTTGTTGTATTTTTTGTTGTAAATCATAAAATGATGGAATTTTTTCTTTATTAAAAAATGCTTGTCTAACATTATAGTTGGCAATATTATAAACACAACTACTTAATATTAACATTTCTTTTAATATCTTTTTCTGTGTTTTGTTTGGTTTTAATTCAACCACGTTCGTTCTTTGCATTTTAATTATTCCTTTGTTCTTCTATATATTTTAATATTGTTTTTTCTGAAATATGCCCTATTGTTTCGGCATAATAACTTCTTGTCCAAAGTGAGGGCACTCGTGTTCTTACAATTGATATTTCTTTTCGTAATATTCTTGATGTATATTCTTTTAATTGTTGAACTATCCAATGAACTGCTTGTGTTGGACTGGCACTAATAAACAAATGTATGTGGTCTTTATCAGTTTCCATTTTTTTAATTGTTATATTAATATTTTTTGCTTTTTCTTTTAATAATTGTTTTAATCTAATATCCACATAATCAACTAATAATTTTTTACGATATTTAACACACCAAATAATATGATAATTAATATTATAAACGGTTGTTTTTGATTTTTTCCATCTTTCTATTGCCATTATGTATACACCATGTATCTAATATATAAATGTTGCGGTCTAAATTCTTCCCACCACTAAAGATAGTGGGATTGCTTTAGACATTAATTTTCATTTTTGGTCTGTGGTAAAGCTGTTCCGCCGTTGCCGTATTTTTCAAACAAATCAAAAAGTCCATAACCTACTGATAGTCCAAAAAATATAAAGTTCACTCCCATTAAGAAAGGATAAGAAAAATGCATTGTTGATGTAACGTACGCATTTATTGTTGCGTCAAATAAGTATATTGTCTTTTCTATAAAGAAACTGCTTACCATTAAAAACCCTGCCACTAATGCACTGAATGCCCATAGCACTTCGTTTTTTGTAAAGTACGCTAATAAAAATAGTAAGATGCCTAAAATTTGGTATATTATATAAAATTCTATTAACATTTGTGTCCTCTATTATATTTATTTATTTTTAAGCTTTATAAATGTTTTGTTTTAAGTTACTATAACTCCTTGTGATAATGTTGCTATAACAAAATATCCTATAAACAATAATACCCCAATTGCTACTAGTGCACTAACGAAAGCTAAAATCATTGTTGCATCAATCCCGCCGTCAAGTATTTTCACAAACATGAAGGCTGCTCCTACTATAATGAATTCTTCCTCTGCGTATTTATATATTTATTATATTTATATATCTATCGAAAAAACGATGCTGGGTCATCCATAGCTTTGGTGTGTGCTTTAGCTTTTGGTTTTGCTTTTGGTTTTGCTTTTGGTGTAGTTGTTTTAGATGAACCCATTCCCGGCATTATACTCATTCCTATACCTGCCATGTTTCCTATGTTTGCTAAACCTAAAGCCCCTGTTACTGCCCCGGATACTGGCGCTGAACCTGGAATTGCTGCACCCATAGAACCTACTACTCCAGCTCCTACAGTTGTTACTATACCTAATTTCATTGTGCCCTTAGCACCTTGCATTAGTTTATCTTGATAATCTTTTAATTCTTTTTCATTCATTTTTATTTACCTGTATTTATATTCCTGCAATTATTCCTATAGCCACACTATTCATTATTATGAATCCTACAATTAATATTACTGACACTCCAATCGCTAAAATTCCTAAAGTCATTAATGTTCCTGTATCTGCTCCATCTTTTATCATTACAATAAAACCCATTGCTATAGATGCTAATAACATTACTGCGATTAATCCGAAAGCAATATATGAAGTTTCTTTAACATTTATTATTCCGCCAGTTGTTTCTATTAATGAATTATCAAATAATATAGTTACAACTCTATTATCTGTTATTGATGTTATTTCTTGTTCTATAATTTCTCCATCATATTCTGCTTCTATAGTATAAGTGTATGTTGTTTCTGTTCCATCAACATTTTCTAGTTCTGTTAAATAATATACATCTCCTACTTTTATTTGTTCAATACTAGAATTATCAGTTATTGTTATTACTGCATCAACTGGATATCCATATTCATTTACTGGAAGTATTTCATAAATCCATTGTTTAGTTAATTCCCCATCTATTACAGTTATTGGGCCTGTACTTACATTAATGAAAGATACGTTTCCTCCAGTGTCTACTGTAATGTTTCCATCAATAACTCCATTGATTGCTTCAAAGGTTCCGTTAGTATGAACATATACTGCATCTTGACTTACTGGAGTATTTTCTATAACTAATCCATCAACGGTTGTGGGTTTATAAGCTATTTCTATTTGCGAATTATTTTTGAACAATCCTAACCCATTATTTGTACATCTTAAATTTACAAAGTCTGTGGTTACATCAGCAAATAAACATGAAGGTGAATTTTCAACCACTACATTTTCTAAATAATGGTATGCATAATCATGACCATAACTTGCAGTTAACATAATTAACCAAATACCTAAATCTTGTGCTCCTTCAACATATAAATCACTATAGTTAGTTCTTGTTCCGCCAATATCAGTTATTCCTGCTTTATAATTTTGTATTAAATCTAAGTGTCTTCCTACACCACTAGTATATTCATGAAAACTAACTCCATCTCCAGCAGCATTTACATAAACTCCTTCTCCATTTCTACCATTTTTATAGGCCGTAATATTTTCAAACACTATTCCTTTAACATTATATCCTGCAATATCTGTATCTCCATGCACATTCATCCCATCATTATATGCTTGAGTTAAATTAAAATATCTATAAGTAACATAATCTCTATAATCTGCAGCAATCATGTTGTCCGTATGATTTGAACCATCAAGTATTGTTCTTACCGTGTTAGATTCTCCGCTAATAATTATTGGTTTTTCTGCAGTCCCATGAATAGGGATATAGACACTATGAATACCTGTGGTATTATATATCCCATCTAATATTTTTACTTCATCGCCAGGGGAGGCTACACTTTGTAAGCCTTTAGAAATTGTACAAAATGGAGTATTAATATTTGTACTTTGTAAAGCTGTATAATAATCACTGCATACAGAATTTTCTTTATCTACATAATAAATTAAATGGTCTGATTTAATAAAAGTTATATTTTCTGTTTCAAATAAATTATCTACTGAACAATTAATAAATACATTATAATTTCCGTCATCTAATAATGAAATATCTTTTGTTGCTGTAAAGTATCCTGAAGAATCGTTTGTCATTGGCAATGTTTCTCCTTCGAATACTGCATAACAACTTGCATTTTCAACCGATGAAACATTTACAACTAATTCATCAACTACCATTGTATTTTCTAAAGGACTAATCAGTGTTGTTATTACATTGGAAAAAGTAAAATTTCTTGAAACACTATCATATGAAGTGTCATTTTCTATATTGGTTGCAGTGAATTCTATTTCTCCAAGTGTTTGTGCTGTATCAGTATAATCATTATTTAATCCGTGACTTGAGGCATTGTATAAAGATAATATTTCATTTTGATTTAAAGCTCTTTTAAACATCATCCATTCATCTATGCTTCCATTAAAATGATTTGTTAGTGTAGAAAACATAATGCTTGTAAATGCATCACTAAAATCTTGGCATGGGGACATGTCTAAATTATAATAATTTTTTACACCGTTAACATAAAGCTTTAAATAGTCATCATCTCTATCTAGAACCACAACCATATGATTCCACTCACCGTTATATAAATCTGAACCCGCGTATGTTACACTACATAAAACGTTTGAATACATGTACACTTGTAAATTTCCTCCAGTTTTTAATCTCATTAACATTCTTGAAGAATCAATACTTGCAGTATCCATAAAATCTTGTGATACATCGTCTGATGATTTAATCCACGCGGACCAAGTATAACTTCCTGTGCCTGGAAGTAATCTGTCAAAATCGTCTGATGTGTTTGTAATTAAAAACCTATTATTTGTTGTATCAGAAAAATTTAATGCATCATCAAAGCGCCCTTCAGACGTTGTTACGGCTCCGCCGTTATATTGTGTAAATGTATAATTGTATCCAGAATTATCTACTGGAACTCCTGCATTGCTTTCTCCAGTAAGCCATAAGCTTACATCATTATCAATGTTTACAAAACTAAAAGAATCGGAACTTTCTCCAATGGTTGTATTAACTATAAATGTGCTACTTGTAGAATCTTCTACTGGAGTATCCCCAGTAAAAGAAATAGGAGCGGCGCTAACAAAACTTGTTAATAATAAAATCATTAATAATATTATTAATTTTTGTTTCATTAGTACACCTAATTTATATTTATATTCCCGCTAGCAACCCAGTTGATACGCTGGTCATTACTATAAAGCCTACAAACAATACTATGGTTATACCTATAGATAATACTGTTAAAGTTATTAATGTTGCTGTATCCGCACCATTTTGTATCATGGTAATAAAACCCATTGCTATAGCTGCTAATAACATTACTGCAATTAATCCAAAAGCTATAAAAGTTGTTGATTTTATTCCTGCTATTCCTGCCGTTGCATCTGCTGTAATATCCTCGAGTGTAGTGAAAGTGCTTTCTACTGAAGAAATTTTTGTCGTGGTTGTATTTGTTATTTTAGACCTAAAAACATAATCTGTTTCAGCATCTAAATCTGCTACGGTTATACTATAAGTTCCTATAGCTGATAATGTAGTGGATGAACTATTTTCCCATACTGTAGCACCTACTTCTTTATACTCAAAATATGCAGTAACACTAACACTAGTATTTATATCTGTAAGTTCACCATTAAGTGTAGCCGTGTAATCTTCTACACTTGTTGCTTCAAGTGTTGTAGAATTTATCGCCGCCTGTGCTCCTATAGAACACATTGCTAACATCATCACTAACATCATTAATGTAATTATTTTATTTGTTTTGAATTTCATTTTTTTATCTCCGAATTTTACTTCTTAAATTTCCATCACTTACGTGGGCATATTTTGAAGCTAATTTCATAGGCTTGCCTACTTTGTCTATTTTGTATCCGTCAGACATTCTAGCGGCATCTCTACTTTTACTATACTTACTATAGTAAGCTCCTTTAACCGTTATACCGCTTGGTAATGTGAAACTTCCTTCAGTTTTTCCGCCACGTAAATAATAATATCCAGGACCTCTACCTAAACCGTTTGGGTCCTTTGGATATCTTGAAAGTCTAGTAACCATTTTTTTATGGTTTGAAAGCTTTCGCTAAAGTTCTCCAAGATGTAAATCCTGATTTAGTGTTTACCGCAACTGCGTATCGTCTTCCACTACGACTTTTAATTATAAACTCTTTAGGTATAAATTTTGCTTTTAATTTAAAGTCGTAAAAAGACATTTTTGTTTTATTTTTGTAAGCCATTTTATTTTAACCCCTTAATTTTAACTTCTTTGTCTATCATAATTTTTATTTTAGATAGTGCTGAATCTTTTGATGCTGCATGAACTCCTAAATACCTTCCTGTAATTTTTGAAGGAAATTCTCCAACAACTAATTTTTTCTTACCAAGTATTCTTTCTAAAAATTTTATTGAATACCCTTTGTATTGTTCTGTGTTTAATTTCATTGTATATTCCCCTTTATTCGTTATAAGTTATATCTACGGTTGCTGATTTTCCGTTCTTAAAGTTTATGTTCAATCTCCCTGAAACTCTTTGTACGTCAGGCATTTTGTCTAAAGCTTTTTTTATTTCTCCAGGAACATTATTAGAATTATTATTGTCTTTCCATGGGTCAATATTCATTTTATGGCTCATACCCATTTGATTGCCTATAGGTCCCATACCTTTGCCAAAGCCTAGACCTTGTCCTAGTCCTTTACCATTAATTGGTTTTTGAAAAGCGTTGTCACAAGAAAAATTTTTATTTGGTTTTTTACCCATTATTTTTTGAATCATATCATCTGCGTGCATTTTATACACCTCTACCCTTTACTTGGGAGTAATGCTTTATATATATATTTTTTTTACTCGCTCTGCAGTTCCTTAAAATAATCAATGTTGTTCAATCCGCCATGCGCTAGGTATCTCATTGTGGTTTCTGCTCTTGAATGATTCAAAATATTCTTTAAAATATAGAAGTCTTTATATTTTTTCCATACTCTTACAGCAAAACATCTTCTGTAATCATGAGTGGCAAAAACGTCTTTATTTATTCCACTTTTTTCCAGGGCATTCTTCAGGTCGTTTAAGTAACGATTATAGTTTACTAGATACAAAAAGTCGTCTCCTTCAGTCCTGGATATTCTAGTGTCTTCAAGAAAATAATAGTCCGGGTGTAAAACATTTTTTACCAAGTAATCCATGATTATTTCTTGGGTGGTTTCTTCATGAATATACACCACATTCTTTTTATCACCCTTGGCATATATTACTAATTTTAAAACATTCTTTCCTTCATAAATATCTGGAATTATATTACCTCTTTGTATACGCATTACATCCCCAGCCCTAACTCCGACTGTGTGCTGCACTAAAGATAATATTTTATGTTTTGGTCTTTCAAGATTATTTATTATATTAATGATTTCTTGTTCATCAAGATTTTCTCTTTCCTTTACGGGTTTTTTGTTTAAGAAATTTTTAGGTTTAACTAAGTGTTCCAGGTTATAATACTTCTTATTTTTATCTGTCTCTTTAAATCTTATGTAATGTTTTAGTGCATTATAATACATCCCACTACGTTTTTTTATGGTGTGTTTTATTAAGAACTCGTTCATAACCTCCAGGTCTGTTGTATGCCCGCACTCTGCAGTGTAGGTGGTTATAGCATACACATAAGCTATTCTTGACATGCTAGATATTGTGTGAACCTTTTCTTTAAGGTATAACTCGAACAATCCAACATCAAAAATTTCACCAAATAGACTCATCTATTTCCCCTTGATTTTTTTAGGTATTTTTAGTTTTTTATATTTTGATTTAGGGGTTTTGGAAATATTATGTTTTTTAGTTTTTAAAACAAAATGTTCATCCAAATAATTTGATATAAATCTGTACCCTAATATAATTAACACTAAACTTGCCATAGTAAGTATTAGTGATGCTACTAACGCGATTTTTATATTTTTTGTTTCAAACTTGTCATATTGATTTTCTTCAGCATTAACAAACATTTCATTTTGAGCTTCTGAAACACATAGTGTAAAATCTTCTCCCACTATAAGATTACCATCGCATTCACCTTTTAATACTTGACCAGCTCCTACAAGTGCGCCAAGCAATAATAACAGTATAATTATTATAAGTATAGGCATTACAATAAACACTTTTTCTGTTGGTGTCATTTGTATTTTTTTAAAATATTTAGTCCATGCCATTTTATAAGTCTTCCTCATCTAAATTTAAAGTATCTTCTTCTAGGTATTCATTTAATTCATCATTATCTTTATCTGAATAATCTTGAAGTTCTTTAAGGTGTTCTTCTTCTTCTTGCTCTTTATCTTCCCGTCTCTGCTCTTTTAAGTCAATGTAAGAGTCTTCATTATCATCATTATATTCTTCGATGTCTCCATCTGTTACAGGGTCGTAGTCTATTGAATTTTCTTCAATGCTTATTCTTGCACTGCCTAAACTTTCAAAATCCACTTTATGATTTTTACCTACTAATTCTCTTAGCTGTTCTACAGTTCTTCCATCTGCTACTTCTTTGTATTTTTCTGTAGCAATTTCCACATCTGGTTTTTGTCTGAAGCCTGCTCTGATAAAGTATTGGAAATACTGTAATACGTCTTTTAATAAAACTTCAATGTTTTCTAACTCTCTCATAATTATATATATTCTTTTTTCTGTATAACCATTTTGTTCACTATATAGTAGCATATTATCAATTAAAGACATTGCAACATCTGTTGTATATATTCCCTGGTCCTTAGTTTCTAAATTCATAGAAATTCTCATGGTATCGTTAAACCTAATTAAAGTTCTAATATTTTTATATAATTGTTTTATTATAGAATAAACTTCATAAATTGCTGGCACACTTTTTGATTTATATAATAACAAATTTTTCATATCTAATAAATAAAATAATATGGCCATACGTTCATTAAACAAAATAGATGAATGACTCCTTATCTCTTGAAAAGAATTAAATTTGTATGATGCCGCGCCGCCTTCACCCATTTTATGTATTCACCTTCTTACTATTATAAAAAATTCTTTCTGCTTCTAGCCTTTTTGCTATAGCTAATTTTTTGTCTTTTGTTTCTGCTAAATATATTTTTTTACCATTTATTCTAATATTTGCTTCCCATTTTTTAGAATCTTTTCTATATAATACTCCCCTAAAACCTGAAGTATTATTGCTATTAGTTTTACTATTTATTCTATTTAAAGATAAATCCGCAATCCTTAAATTATTTCTTCTATTATCTAGTGGGTTTTTATTTATATGGTCTATAATATCATCATTATAAACGTTTAATAAAAATCTATGTAAATAAATTATTTTTCCATCTATGGTAGTTCTTGGATAATGTTTTTTAGTTGTATGCCATCTATAGTGTTTAACTATATTAACATCAGATAAATCAATTATAGCATGTGTTTTTACAGTTTGATTTCTATTGCATATTACTATATTAGCAAACTTTTTGTATATAATAATTTTGCTAGGTCTAACTATACCCGCCATTTTATACGAACACCACGAATTTTAAAACAAGTCCACCTAAAACTATAGCACCTAAAGCTGATATTGCTAATAGTATTATATTTTGCAGTTGTCCTGAAGCACTACCTTTAGTCCTGATGAATACGGTGTTGACTATTTTCGATTGAATATTTTGTGGAAGTATTGGGCTGACAAAGTTTTTTATCGCCGAAAAATTTATACTTGTTCTTAAAGTATTTATTCCGCTAGTTTCAGATATTCCTCCGGCAATAACATTTTGTTTAAAATTTTTACGTCCTTGTTGTTCTGTAATCATATAAGTTAAGTCATCACACATTTTTGCGGCCTTAACATTTATACTAACTGCATAACTTGAAGTGAAGGGAATTAAAACATTTTTTGTAGTCTTATCAATGTATGTTGAATCAACAACAAACGTCCCGTACTTATCATCTTCAATTAGCCCCGCGTCTGGTTCTGTTACTTTCCATTCACAATATTTATTGTCTTGAAAAAATAAACTTATTGGTCTGCCTTTCATTGATGATTTTAATTCTATGGTTGCATGGGTTTTTTTACTTATGATAATTAACCCGACCATTTGAATAAAAAATACTAGAACAAAAAAAGTTCCTAACCCTATCCATAAATATATGTTTGATAAAAATGCTAACATTATACACCACCTGTACTTTTTAATATTATTGCTGCAATAACTATTATTCCAAATATTGCACCGAACACCAGTACGGCTTGCATTGGATTAACATTAGAACCACTACGAATTTTTTTACTAACTAATTTTTCAATCTTAGATTTTACGTTATGTGGAACATTGTTGACGAACAAAGCCTTCAAAGATGATATCTTAATATATGATGTCATATTTTTGATGGCCTGTTGTTCGTCTGCACTGGCCTCTATTTCCCCTGTTGTTATAGCTAATCTCAAATCTGATATGCTACGTTGATTATTAGTTACTCCCTTGAATGTCATTACTAAGTCTTTAAGATTTGATGTTCTATCTCCATCCATGTCTACATCAAAAGGTATTATAATGTTTTTAGTTTTCTTGTCTACATAAGTTGATGTTGCCACAAAAGGCCCATACTTCTCATCATATATTACTCCGTTAACTGGAGTTATTGGTTTCCATTCGGCAAACTTATTATCTTGAAAGAATACTCCTATAGGAGTTCCTGTCAACCAAGCTTTTAATTCTACTATTAAGTGAGTTTTTGTTATCATTAAAAAATATACTATACCCATAACAAATGTTAATATAAAAAATAGTGCTGTTACGCCCATCCATAAATACGGACTCAATATAATTTCCATCATTTGATTCTACCTCATCTCCGTCCCAATAGACGTTTGAAAAAACCGGACTTTATATCTCCGCCTTGTTCGATTTCATTGATTGCTCTAGATTCGGAAAATTGTGATTGTAAAATAATCCTTTCATTTTTAACACCGCCTTTAATCCCGACAGCTCTATCTAGTTTAACGTCTAAAGCATTTCTCATAATATTAAATTGTGCTTCCTGGGCAAAAGTGTAGTCATCATAAGAATCCATGCTATTCATATTATCTATAACTGCTACATCAAAAGAAACCATTTTCATATTCTTTTTTTCATTATCTAAAAAAGTCAATACGTTATCTTTATTAAATATCCACCAATACTTATTTCTTAAATGTTTTGGAACTTCTGCATCATTAATTAATGTTTCAACCATTCCCCCGCCTGCTACTATTGGCTGGTCTTGGGCATTCGCATGTTGATATTGCGACATCTCAAAAGGATTGTTTTCTTCAGACTTTTGTTGCATCTGTTGTTCTTGGGCTATAATCTGTTTATCTTCATCAGTCATTCCCATATAATCTGCTTCATTATAATCCATTTATTTGGCACCTAACTTTGAATACTTGAAACTATCGTTATCTGCAAAATCTAGTATTCCTAGAACTCCTGCTAAAACTAATAATATTGCATTAAAAATTAGTATACCATTAACATCCACATAACTTAATGCTGTCACAACCTCTCCCTCAAACACTGTTGGAATTAGTTTAACTATATTATTCATTGAAAATAGTGCTATTAAGTTTGCTATGATACTTAATGCCCATAGGAATTCTTTTTTGAAAAAGAAACCTAAACAAAAGAACGTCATTACGAACACTTCTAATAATAAAAAAACTTCAATAATCATTTTTACACCACCTAAGATTTTTATTTAATGCCATATATAATAATATATTATTTTAATGTTTATAAATGTTTTGATTTTTGATATTATTTTTCACAATTATTTTAAACAATCGTATTAGTTCTTTAGATATTATGTGTTGCTTATTAAACGTATAAAACACTCCTCTACCAACACGTCTAGTTTCTTTTATTACTCCGGTCTTATTTAATTTTTTTACAATCTCTGTGGTTTTTATTCTACTCACTTCCGCAAATTTTGATATTTCCGCCACTGTAAAATCATACATTGCCCAACCAAGCATATATTCAATCACTTTAATTGTTGGACTATTACCCATAACATCTTTAAAGCATGTATTATTTTTTGTCATTTAATCACCTTTATTGTTTCATTAAATGTAATATTTTTTACTTACTTATAAATGTTTTGATTTTTAATCCCAGGAATCATAATCTAAAACACTTTCTAGCCATGATAACAAAAATGTTATTTGTTCCTTTGTCAAAGACAAATGGTGTTCTTCACGGAAGTTCTTTCTCAAAACCTTCATTTCTTTCTTAATCTTTTTCCAATCAATAACCGAATATTTATTAATACTAAAGGTCTTTCCACTAAAATGTTTAGGCAAAGAATTATTAGTTTTAAAAGTTAAAACTCTTTTTCCTCGATGAAAAGCTTTATGACAAGAATAACATAATGTAACACAGTTTCTTTCAATGTCTGTACCCCCATTCTTTTTCCATTTAACGTGATGCATAGTTAAAGGACTTTCAATAGTAGCGCATAATTCATTTTGGCATTCAAAATTATCCCGTTGAAATACTGCGCATTTAAGTAAGTATTTTTTGTATATAGTATTCTTTAATTGTTCAGTTAAATTTTTTAAACTTTTAGGTTCCCAACTATTAAAGTAATCTTCTTTGTCCGATATTGTTCTATAATTTTCATAATTCATTTTTTTACCTTTTGAAATGGGTGGTCGTACGGGTTACGCTCCCGCTCTTTCAGTGTCACAAACTGATATGCTACTATTACATCAACGACAACATTGAGTAATGAACATGGTGGAATTCGAATCCACAGTCTCTAGATTAAAAGTCTAGGGCATTGCCAGTTTTGCTACATGTCCGTTTAATAGTGAGCGTGCCGGGAATCAAACCCAGATTTATTGGTTCGAAGCCAATAACACTATTCATTATGTTACACGCCCAATAAAGAGTGTGCCGGGAATCGAACCCGGTGCCAAAGGTTAGAAGCCCTTGATGTTATCCATTACACTACACACCCGTTTAATTTGTTTTTGTTTTGTTTTCTAAAAAGTTTATATATTGTCGTATTCCTGTCATACCCCCATATTCACTTTTGTTTGTTTCTTTAATTTTTGCTTTATTATAAGTGTTTAAGGTGTTCATAAATCTTTTTTATAAACAAAACTTATGCCCAAAAATATTTCTTCATTTAATGGTTTCAGGTATTCATTGATTCTTTTGAAGTATTCATTTATTTGATTTTCTCTGATTCTTTCAAACCTTTGAGCACTTTGTCCTCCAGTTTTATGAGGTCTATCAATGGATGCAGTGATATCCACAATTTTATTTATTTCTCCATCACTGAAAATGTTTGCCACAATACATTCAGTCAAGTCAATAATACATATTGTGTAAACTTTAGTTTTTTCACCATCAAACCTTAACAAGTCTTTACCACAAAAATATTGTTTATGTTTTTTATTATAAGGCTCAACAGTTAATGATTCATCATTCCAGTATATTGATACTCCACTAACCCCTTGATTCGAGCTAAAGATATTTTATAATCTTGTTTAACCCAGTAATAGTGGTGTTTTTTATTGCACGATTTTTTATGTTGCTTGCGCTACTTAACTCATTGTTTAAGTCAGGGGCCGTTTTTCCGTTTGGTATATGTATTGATATCATTTCATTCACCTTGTTTTTGATTATTGGGCGACACGGACATAAATATGGGTAGAGAGGGAATCGAACCCACGCTCACTGATTCATCGGACCAGTGCCTTACCACTTGGCCATCTACCCATAGGGTTGCCTATATTCTTTTACTATATTTTTAACTCCTTTTTCTTGTTGTGTTATTTTTGGCAAATGTGAAAATTTTCCTGAGCATGTTCGTGAACAAAAATTTAATTTTACACTTTTATTAATTAATGCGGTTTGATTTCTGCTCCTATGAAATATTTTTCTACAAAAAGGGCAACACAGTTCGACCATCATCACCCCTTTTTCTTTATTATGTTGCGATGTATGTTCTCCTCGTTGTATTAATAATAAATTTTTATGACTGTTATCTTTTCTGTTTTTATTTTTATGATGAACTATTTCATTATATGATAATATTCTACCAACAATATTTTCCATAATTGCTCGATGTTCTAATATATATCCGTTACTATTTGCTTTTGGGTGTTCTGGTATTTTTGCAAACCAATATTCTCCGCGACTAACTTTTTTCCATTTTTTCCATAACATAAATCAATGAAATGTTTATTAGTATTTAAATGTTGTGATGGGCGCTTTAACCGTTTAACCACACATCCATAAGCGTGATGCATCGAGAGGGGCTCGAACCCTCACCTTCACAGATTCTTAACCTGTAAACCGCATATAAGCTGTGTTCCATACCTTTAGGACACCGATGCAATAATTAACGCCCGTACAGGGATTTGCACCCTGGTCTTCTGCTGGACAGGCAGATATCCGTACTCCTGGAACACACAGGCAATAATGGGAATACTGAGACTTGCACTCAGGCCCACGGGTCTGGAATCCGTGAGGTTAGCTACTACCGTATACTCCCGTTGAATGGAATCGGCGGGACTTGCACCCGCATTCTTTTGAGCTTCAGTCAAACGCTTTCCTAAGTTAGCTACGATTCCAATGATAGGGCTGAACGGAATTGAACCGTTGGCCAGCGATTTCTTCATATTAAGTTATACCAAAGTCGCAGATGTTTCCTCTACACCACAGCCCTATGAATTTTATTTATGTAATTATATACGGTTTTTTTATTTATATTATATTTTTTTGCTATACCATAACCTGTTAAACCATTTTTTAATTCTTTATTAATTAAGACAGCATATTTGCTACCACGCAGGTCGTGATTTAAATATTTTTTATTGTTATGCCCGACACATTGTTTTGAACAACAAAATATTTGTTGCCCATGATTTTTACGCCATTCATAATAATGTTTTCTAATTTTAAATGATTTATTACATACTGCGCATTTCATGGTTTTTAGTATTGCCTTTTTTGCATGTAATCTTGCATGCGCTTCATTTGTCATTATTTTTAAATTTTTAATATCATTATCTTTGTGTTTTCCATTTATATGGTGAACAATTTCAGTAGATAATAATTTTCTTCCTAAGTGTTGTTCCATTACATATCTGTGTTCAAGAATTACTTTTCCGTCAAAAGATAATTCTATGTATTTGTTTGTTTTATGCCGTTTCATATTACCCATAAATATTAACTAATATTTAAATGTTACTGACTAACTACACTATAGGGGTGTAATGCCCCCATTGGGAATTGAACCCAATGCTAAGCATCGAAAGTGCTTAATGTTTCCAGTACACCATAGGGGCTTTAATTAGGTTGCAGGGATTTGAACCCTAATTGGAGCGTTCCAAACGCCCAGTCTTAACCAAGTTAGACCACAACCTATTAAGTCTGCATTGACGGAGTTGCACCGCCCTTCTAAGGGTTACAACCTATTGCCACGCTCCGTGGCTTAACGCAGATAATAAATGCGCATGCTGGGATTTGAACCCAAACTACCTGGTTGGAAGCCAGGGGTGCAGCCAATAACACTTCACGCGCGTTGATATGCCGAGAGGGATTTGAACCCCCACTTTTTTTGTTGTAAGCAAAATATCTTTCCAGATTCGATTATCGGCATGTTGTTTATTAAGAAATAATCAATGAATGTTTAAGACCTAAAAACTTTTTTTTAGTCTGTTGTTAATATTTAATTTTTTAGAATTTTTAAATCATAAACATTTAGATTACCAATGATAACGAGCCGGTCTCCCTACTACATCGAAGCCCTGTTCATTAAATTGTATCTTAATATTTTGATTCATAACAAACTGAAACAAAAGCTTATATATAAAACTTTCGGAAATGGTGCATAATATTTAGAAAAAAGACTTATCACGGAATCGAACCGCGTTAAAACGTGTTGCAGACGTTTACCTAACCAATCAGTCAATAAGCCAAAAGTGCCGGAGACAGGATTCGAACCTGCATGTGCCTGCTTACAAGGCAGGTGCCTAGCCGTTAGACTACGCCGGCATGTAACGCTGAGACAGGGATTTGAACCCTGAAATCGTTTTTAATGAAGGTCGAGTAGCAATCGACTGGAGTACCAAGTTCTCCATTCTCAGCAAAAAATTTAATGGACCTGTCGGGAATTGCACCCAAAGTCTTCCGCGTGCAAGGCGGACGCATTACTGTTCTGCTACAGGCCCGTTAACGCCGTAGACAGGATTTGCACCTGCAGGCCTTTCGGCATAGGGTTCAAACCTAACGAGCTACTATACTGCTCAACTACGGCAAAAATGTTAGTGGAGGGACTCGAACCCCCGTTACGAACTTTCGAACTGGTTCTTAAGACCAGCGCCTTAACCGCTCAGCCACACTAACGTTTAACGCCCCAGGTCGGACTTGAACCGACTTTCTCCAGTTTAACAGACTGGCTCCTCGTCTACTTCGGACTCTGGAACAATATTGATGCATGCGGCAGGATTTGCACCTGCAATGCTAACTTTAGCACCGGGCCTAAGCCGGGTCCGTTTTCTTATTCGGTACGCACGCAATGATTAATGCCAATAACAGGATTTGAACCTGCAATCTCCAGGGCATGAGCCTGACGGGCTGCGAAAATATTTTTTCTCCAGATTACCCTATATTGGCTTTTTATAAAGTTATTTTGTGTCACCGAAAAAATTATTTTTCAGTAATATTTTTTGTTTAGAAAAAGTTTTTTTGTAACACAAAACATTAACAGGTCAATGACATAGATGTACTTGCCAGTAAACCGATATTATTACAATTGTGTTTCGTGTTAGCATGGTACATTTTAGTGTCTTGATACTCCAACCATTAAAGATAGTGGGATTCTTAGCTGGTGCCATATTGTCACCTCTAAAGGAACTATCTCGTCCCGATGTATGCTTTTATACAGGCCATACATACCCTTTGACCGTTAATTTTTTTGTATTAACTATTTAAATAATAAACTAATATATAAAACTATCTATTTTGTGACGGTTTATTAAAAGTTTCTTTCCTTATGCAACAAAATTCTGTTTAAAACATTAACCAACTTACTTATATCATTTATAGTGTCGGCATCTAATTTTTTCCCATAATTTATTAATTTGTTAAATGACACTGTTGCTTTTTTCAATTCTTCACGAATTAAACACTGGTCATAATCTTTTGGTACGGCCTGTTTATTGTTTCTCAACATTCTATAAATGGTTGTATCGTTTGACCCTTCTTCAATATATTTGTCATACACTTCAGGAGTTATTCTATTAATCAATAACCAATCATGTATTGTAGAATGTGGTATCCCTAACTCTTTAGCTAACTGTCTACCAGACATATTATTATCTTTTAAATATTTAGCAATTAAAGTTGCCCGCTGTCTTTTATCAATATCTTTTTTTCTCATGTCTAAAAAAAAGTTAAACAATAAGTTATTGATACTCCCACCACTAAAGTTAGTGGGATTCTTAGCTGATGTCATATTGTCACCTCTAAAGGAACTATCTCGTCCCGATGTATGCTTTTATACAGGCCATACATACCCTTTGATAATAT
>Ga0222667_1000223_pt1 | contig 30833 bp, 51 predicted proteins | sample AntAcemetagen657_FD_179854 | JGI IMG/M metagenome (GOLD analysis project Ga0222667, IMG submission 179854) | Saline water microbial communities from Ace Lake, Antarctica - #657 | ecosystem: Environmental > Aquatic > Non-marine Saline and Alkaline > Saline | place: Antarctica: Ace Lake... | reverse complement strand
TTCTGAGCTTGGTGCTTACACCACAACTTTAAGATCTTTAACCGCTGGTCGTGCCAATCCGTACATGGAACTTAGCCATTATCAGATCTTGCCAAATAACCTTGCAGACAAGCTTTTAAAACCCGATGCTGACAAGGCTAAATAAATTTGGTAAAATACCCACAGTAAATCGTTATTTATTATTTGTCTATTAATTAACTAAAATAAACATAATATGGCTACTTTTAAAAGAACTAAACCACACGTTAATATTGGTACTATTGGTCACGTCGATCATGGTAAAACTACTCTGACCGCCGCTATCACCAAAACATTAGCTGGTAAGGGCTTAGCTGAAGAGATGGCTTTTGATCAAATCGACAACTCTCCTGAAGAGAAAGAGCGTGGTGTTACCATTAACATTTCTCACGTTCCTTACGAAACAGAGAAACGTCATTATGCACATATTGATGCTCCAGGACACCGTGACTACATTAAAAACATGATTACCGGTGCCGCTCAAATGGATGGTGCTATTCTAGTTATCGCCGCCACCGATGGTGTTATGCCTCAGACCAAAGAACACGTTCTTTTGGCTCGTCAAGTAAACGTTCCTCGTTTGATTGTTGCTTTAAACAAGATTGATGCAGTTGATGACGCTGAACTTCTTGACTTAGTCGAGATGGAAATTCATGAATTGCTCGAAAAATACGAGTTCGAGAAAGACACTCCTATTATTCGCGTCTCCGCCCTTAAAGCTTTGGAAGGTGACAAAGAAGCTCAAGAAGGCATCCTCAAGCTCATGGAAGCTGTTGACACCTGGATTCCTACTCCAGATCGTGATCTAGACAAACCTTTCCTCATGCCAATCGAAGATGTCTTCTCCATCAAAGGTAGAGGCACCGTTGCCACAGGTAAAATTGAAAGAGGTGTTGTTAAAGTTGGTGAAGAAATCGAGATCGTTGGTATTACCGACACTAAAAAAAGTGTTGTTACCGGTGTCGAGATGTTCCACCAAACTTTAGATCAAGGTCAAGCTGGCGACAACGCTGGTATCCTCCTTCGTGGTGTTGAAAAAACAGACATTCAAAGAGGTCAGGTTTTAGCCAAAGCAGGCTCTATTAAACCTCACAAGAAGTTTTCTGCTCAGGCATACATTCTTTCTAAAGAAGAAGGTGGTCGCCACACTCCTATCCTTAATGGATACAAACCTCAGTTCTTCATCAGAACAACTGATGTTACTGGTGAGTTGAAGCTTCCTAAAGGTACAGAAATGATCATGCCTGGTGACAATGCCGACAGTGTTGACGTTGAACTCATTCAACCAATCGCTATCGAAGAAGGTTCTAAGTTTGCTATCCGTGAGGGTGGTATGACCGTTGGAGCTGGAGTAGTTACCAAGATCAACGACTAAAAATTAAGACTTTGACATATGGCCGCCCCTAAAGATCAGCTCCGCATCCGCGTCAAACTAAAATCATTTGACCACCGGGTAATTGACGAGGCTGCCAACAAGATCATTCAGACCACATTATCTTCTGGAGCTAAGGTAGCTGGTCCTGTTCCTTTACCCACCAAAAAGAAAAGCATTGTTATCACCACCAGTCCTCATACTGATAAAGATGCTCGTGAGCATTATCGCGTTTTAACTCACAAAAGGTTAATCGATATTTTAATGCCCACCAACAAAACGATTGATTCTTTACAACATCTTGATCTCCCTGCCGGTGTCGGCATCGAAATTAAGATGTAACGATTTAATAAATTAAACTTTAAATAATATGACCAATTGCCCTGTTTACAGGTTAATCAGTCACTCTAAACGACAAAATGATAAAACAAGTGTACGCCACCAAGCAAGACATGAAGCAGGTTTTCCTGAATGGGCGACGCGTGCCCGTTACTCTGCTTAAAGTTCAATCTCATCATGTTATTGGTCAGAGAACTGTTGATAAAGATGGTTATTTTGCTCAAATCCTTGGTGTAGGTCAAACCAAAAAAGCTCGTCATACCAACAAAGCTCTCGAAGGCAATCTTAAGAAAAATAAAATAAACTTTACTCCTAAACACATCAAAGAGATAAGAACTGAAGACTTGGAAGAATACTCCATCGGAGAAGAAGTTAGAGTAGAAGACACTCTTACTCCTGACTCTAAAATTCAAGTCACTGGTACATCTAAAGGTAAAGGTTTTACTGGTACCATCAAACGTTGGAACTTTTCCGCTCAAAATCGTACTCATGGTCAATCTGACCGTCGTCGCGCTCCAGGTTCAATTGGTCGTGGTACCACCCCAGGTAGAGTTCTTCCTGGTAAAAAAATGGCTGGTCATCACGGTAGCCAAACCATTACCGTCACCAACCTTAAGATTGTCTCCTACGAGCCTGAGAAGCACCTTTTAACCGTCTCCGGCCTCATTCCTGGTGCTCGCAACAGTTTAAACAAAATTACCATCCTTAAACACGCTCCTAGGGTCGAGGTAAAAGAAGAAAAGAAAGAACTTAAAAAAGTTAAAGAAGTTAAAGAACTTAAAAAAGAAACCAAACCGGAAGTTGTTAAAGAAGTTAAAGAATCTAACAAAAAATAATCATGGCTACTAAAACCGTTAAAACCACCAAGCCCATCAAAATCAACAAAACTGTTAAGTCTAGTTCTGCTAAGATTTCTGTTTTTAAGACCGAGGTTCCTCAAAAACTTATATCTCAAGCAATTCACGTTTATCAAGCCAACTCTCATCGTACTCCTTCTAAAGTTAAGACCCGTGGTGAAATAAAAGCTTCTACCAGAAAAATCTGGAAACAAAAAGGAACCGGTCGTGCCCGTCATGGTGCTCTTTCTGCTCCTATATTCGTTGGTGGCGGTATTGCTCACGGTCCTAAAGGCGTTTTAGCTAATCCCAAGTCTTTAAACAAGAAAATGAAAACCCTTTCTTTAGCTGGTATTCTTTCTATATATCAAAAAGACAACCGTCTTTCTTTAGTCAAACTTCCAACCGCTAAAGCTAGTCTCAAGACCAAGGATGCTATCAAGATTTTTCCCGCTGAAGCTTTAAAAAAATCCTTCACTCTCGTTTACACCCAACTATCTACAGAACAGCTTCGAGGCTTCAGAAACATTAAAAATCTTTCTCTCATACTTGTTTCTCAACTCAACACCTTCAAAGTAGCTCAGTCTAACAACATATTCTTTACTGCTGAAGCTTTAGATGAAATCACCACCAAACTTAAACCTGTTTTAAACAGAAAAAATAAGAAAAAAGCAGAAAGTAAACAAACTACTAAAAATAAACTGAAATAAAATGTCTAATCCAATCAACAGCCGCAACATCATCATCAAACCCATCTTCAGTGAGAAGAGTCTTAAAGATAATGTTTTTAACCGTTATCACTTCAAGGTTGACACCCGTGCCAACAAGATACAGATCAAGCAGGCTGTTCAGGAACTCTTTGACGTTGACGTTGTTAAGGTCCGCACCATGATCATCAAGAACAGGCAAGAGAGAGATCGTCGTACTGGCAAGCCCAAAACAGTCAAAGGTTACAAGAAAGCTTCTGTTGAAATTAAACCAAAACAAAAGATCGATCTATTTAGCAATCTAAAATAATTTAAAAAATGTCTAAAAAATACAGTAAAAAACTCCATACAATTAACCCTAAAAAATCAGGACGTAACAATTCTGGTAAAATAACGGTTCGTCACCGCGGCGGTCGTCAAAAGAGATATCTCCGTCATATTGACTGGAAGCGTCAAATCCTTGACATGCCCGCCAAAGTTACCTCAATTGAGTACGCTCCAAATCGTACCTCTGATGTTGCTCTTTTAGTCTATCCCAATGGTATCAAGAACTACATTCTTGCCCCTCAGGGTTTGAAGGTTGATGACACAGTTATCTCCTCTGAAGCCGCTGATATCAAACCAGGTAACACTTGTTTACTCAAAAACATTCCTGTTGGTATCGCCATTCACGCTTTAGAGATCACTCCTGGTAAAGGTGGACAGTTGATTCGTTCTGCTGGTAACCATGCCTTAATTCAGTCCAAAGAAGGTGACAAGATTTTAGTCAAAATGCCTTCTGGTGAAATCAGACTTTTTAAAAGTTCTGCTCGTGCCACCATTGGTGCCCTTTCTAATCCTGAACACAAACAAGAAAAACTTGGTAAGGCCGGTCGTAAACGCCACATGGGTATTCGCCCAACCGTTCGTGGTGTAGCCCAGCATCCAGGTTCTCACCCACACGGTGGTGGTGAAGGTCGTTCCGGAATTGGTATGCCTTCTCCTAAGAGTCCTTGGGGTAAGAAAACCCTGGGTAAAATTACTCGTAAGAGAAAGAAATACTCTAACAAAGTTATTATTCAATCACGCCGTCGCAAGAAATAAGGCTAAAATAAATATAAATAAAGTAAAATAAACAATATGTCTAGAAGCAGTAAAAAAGGACCATACGTAGATGAAAAATTAGTCGCCAAGGTGAATAAGATGCAATCTAGTGGTAAAAAGCTCCCTATCAAGACCTGGGCTCGTTCCAGCCAAATTCCTCCAGAGTTCGTCGGTTTTACCTTCTTGGTTCACAATGGTAAACAATTTATCGAAGTTTTTGTATCTGAAAACATGGTTGGACATCGTCTAGGTGACTTTTCTCCTACCAGAACCTTCAGAGGCCATGGACGTATGACTAAACGTATCTTAGCTAAGACTTAATATCATGAATAAAAAATCTAACAACACCATTACCGTTACCGCCAGCGCAAGCTATGTAATCACTGGACCTCGTAAATGCAACTTAATTCTTAAGAGCATCGTTGGTCAAAATCCTCAGTCTGCTATTGAAGTACTTAAATTTGTTCCTAACAGAGCATCAAAGTTTGTCATTAAAATACTTAAACAAGCTATTGGAAATGCCGCTGACCAGTACAAACTTGCTCCTTCTGACTTAGTTATCTATCAAGCCTATGCCACCAAAGCCAGTACCTCTCGTCGTATGAGATATGCCGGCCGTGGTCGTACTCAACCTTACAACAAGACAACTTCTCACATGACTGTTATTCTTAAGGCCAAACTTACTCCTTCTCCAGCTCCTAAAAAATCTTCTCCTGAGCCAAAAAAAGAAGTTAAAACTACTAAAAAGACTAAAACCGTTAAAAAAGTTAATACTAAAACAAAAATTAAATAATCAACATGGGTCAAAAAGTTAATCCTACCAGCTTCCGTACCGGCATCATCTTCCCCACCAAATCTATCTGGTTTGCTGACAAAAAGAACTATGCTAAGCAAGTTCTTGAAGACAACAAAACTCGTCGTTTCTTAGAGAAACGTCTTGCTTTAGCTGGTCTTACAAAAGTAGAGATTAAACGTTCCATTAACACCATTGATATCTATGTTCACGTTTCTCGCCCCGGTGTTGTCATTGGCCGTGGCGGTTCCAGTCTAGAACTTCTAAAAAAGGAGTTAAACAAACTTCTTTTAGGTTACCAGAATCCTCCCAAAAACTATCCCATCAAGGTTAATATCCATCCTTTAGAAGTCAAAAACCCAGATGTCTCTGCCGCTCTAGTCTTAGACCGTTTAACCAATCAGATAGAGAGACGCTATCCTCACCGTCGTGCTATCAAACAAGCCATTGAGAAAGTCATGGGTGCTGGTGCCAAAGGTATTAAGATTGTTCTTTCTGGCAGAATCGGTGGAGCAGAAATCGGCCGTACTGAAAAATACAAACAAGGTCGTATTCCTACCCAAACCATCAGAGCCAACATTGATTATGCAGAGAGACCAGCTTTAACTCGTTCCGGCTATGTTGGTGTCAAGGTCTGGATCTACACCGGCGACATTCTTAAAGGTAAGCAAGTTCAGTCAGACGTCAAAACCGATAATTACAGAAATACAAACAAATAAATTAGCTATTAATCATGTTACAACCAGCCAAAAGAAAATACCGCAAAGAATTCAGGGGCTCAATGAAGGGCAATGCTCAAAGAGGCAACTACCTTGCCTTTGGTGATTTTGGTATCAAAGCCATGTCTGGTGGTTGGGTTACCTCAGCTCAATTAGAGTCAGCTCGTCGTACTATTACCCACGCTACCAAACGTCAGGGTAAACTTTATCTTCGTGTTTTTCCTCACAAACCCTATACCAAAAAAAGTGCAGGTTCTCGTATGGGTTCTGGTAAAGCAGATATCCACGGTTATGTTGCTGTCATTAGACCTGGTGCAGTTCTTTTTGAACTTTCCGGAGTCGATTTAGCTATGGCTCAAGAGGCCATGCGTTTAGCCGGACACAAACTATCAGTTAAAACTAAATTTATTAAACGCTAATGCCTAAAAAAACCACCAAAACCACCATTAAAAAAGTTAATACCAAAAAGGCCAAGCCTTCAAGAGGTGCCAAGACCTTACTTGAACTTAAAAAAGAGCTTATTAATATTCGTTTAAAGATTAGAGCTGGTCAAGAAAAGAACACCAATGCTCACAAGCCTATCAAAAAACAAATTTCTCAATTACTAACCAAACAAAAACAAGAAAAATGAAAAAGAAACTCATAGGTATCGTCAAGAGTGCTAAAATGACCAACTCTGCTGTTGTAGTAGTTGATCGTATCAAGGCTCACCCTCTCTACCTCAAACGTACCAAGACCAGCAAGTCTTACTTAGTCGATAACAAAGTTAAAGCCAAAGAAGGCGACAGGGTTTCTATTGAAGAGACCAAACCATTAAGTCGTCGTAAACGTTGGCAAATTATTAAAGTTCTTAAGTAACCATGATTCAACTCAGAACAATGCTAAATGTTGCCGATAATTCCGGAGCCAAAATGCTGCGGGTTATCTTAGTTCATGGAGGTTCTAGACGTCGTTTTGGTCACGTTGGTGATGTTGTTACCGCCGCTGTTGAAGGCGCTGATCCTTTGGGTCAGACCAAAGACAAGGAAGTAATCAAAGCTGTCATTGTTAGAACCAGAAAAGAACGCGGTCGTCTTGATGGTACTTACGTTCGTTTTAGCGACAATGCCGCTGTTGTTATAGAATCCATTGCTAGCAAGGAACCTATTGGTACTCGTATCTTTGGTCCAGTTGCCAGAGAGGTAAAAGATAGGGGATTTATTAAAATAGCATCTTTAGCACCCGAAGTAGTTTAACTATTTAAATCATGAAAAAACTCAAAAAAGGAGACACCATAAAAATAACCGCCGGTAAAGACAAGGGTCAAACGGGTAAGATTCTTAAGGTTTTACCTCAAGATGACAAGGTTGTGGTGGAAAACTTAAATCTCTACTTTCGTCACGTTAAGGCCGCCAATAATCAACCTGGTCAAAAGACCAAACTTCCTCGTCCTATACCAGTTTCCAACGTAGCTCTTATCTGTCCTGCTTGTAAGAAACCTACTCGTGTTGGTTTTGACGCTTCTCAAAAACCCAAAGTTAGGGTTTGTAAAAAATGTGGTCAAGTAATTAAAAATGACACTAAATAATCATGGCTTCTACTTTTAAAACCACCTACCTCAAGAAAATTCGTCCTCAACTCAAAGATGAGTTAAAACTTTCTAGTATCGAGGCTGTTCCTAAAATTGAAAAAATTACCATCAACACCAGTTCCTCAGACTTTAAGAGTGATAAAGACTTTTTAGCCAAAACCAAAGAGTGGCTAACCGTTATTACTGGACAGAAACCTCAGGAAACCAAAGCCAGACTCTCTGTCGCTGGTTTCAACATTAGAGAAGGTGAAGTCATCGGTCTTAAATCAACTATTCATGGTGACAAAATGTACGATTTTTGCCAAAAACTAATCGGTTTGGTTCTTCCTCGTCTTAAAGATTTCCAAGGTGTCAGTCGTAAACACTTCGACAATCAGGGCAACTACACCCTCGGTTTTTCTGAACAAATCATCTTCCCTGAGATAGAATATGATAAAATTGGCAGGATCCAAGGGTTAGAAGTTACCATAACTACTAGCACCCCTGATCCTAAACATGCTTTTGCTCTTCTACAGGCTTTAGGAATGCCCTTTGCTAAAGAGGAGGAGATTAAAACAAAATAATATTTGTCACTTATTTTATGGCTAAAAAAAGTAAAATCAACAAAGCAAAACGACTCAAAGGTCACTCAACCCGTGATCATAATCGTTGTCAGATCTGTGGCCGTCCTCGTGGCTACATTCGCTTCTTTGGTCTTTGTCGTCTATGTTTTCGCAAACTAGCTCTTAAAGGAGAATTACCAGGTGTTTATAAAGACTCAAAATAATATGGATCCACTCGCAGACTTACTTACTATACTTAGAAACGGTTACTTAGCTCGCAAGCTTGAAGTTTCTGCTCCTTATTCCAAGATCAAGGAAGCTGTTCTAAAGATTCTAAAAGACAATAAATACATCAAGTCTTTTTCAGTTGAAGACATTGACGAAGTCAAAAAAGTCTTCTCTGTTAAATTAAACTACGTTGATAATATTCCTGCTATCACCAAGATTGACCGTATTAGCCGTCCTAGTGTCCGCACTTATGCCACTGCTAAAAAACTCCCCGGTTCTTTATCTGGTACTGGTATTACTATTATTTCCACTTCTTCAGGTGTTCTTACCGATAAACAAGCTCGTAAAAAAGGCTTGGGTGGTGAAGTTATTTGTCAAGTCTATTAAACATGAGTCGTATCGGAATGAAACCCATCCATCTACCTGAAAAAGTAACCCTAGTTATTGAACCCAGGTTAGCTAAAGTCACTGGTCCTAAAGGTGAACTCAGTTGTAACATTCCTAATAAAATCAAGGTAGAACAAAAAGACGGTTTAATTAGTGTTTCTCGTAATAACGATTTACCAGAAACCAAAGCTCTTCACGGTTTGGTCCGCAGTCTAATCAACAACATGGTTATCGGTGTTACTGAAGGTTACAAAAAAGAACTTCAACTAGTCGGTACTGGTTATCGTGTTTCTGTTCACCCAGAAGGTCTTTCTCTTACTCTTGGTTTCTCTCACCCCGTTGTCGTCAAGAAAGTTCCTGAAATTGAACTAGAGATTGAAGGCAACAACAAGATCTTTATCTCTGGAATAGACAAACAACTCGTAGGTCAAGTTGCCTCTGATATTCGCGGTCTTCGTCCACCAGAACCTTATAAAGGTAAAGGTGTTCGTTATGCTGATGAAGTCGTATTACGTAAAGCTGGTAAAGCCGCTAAGGCAGCTGAAGCCTAAAGAATACTTTAAAATATTGAATTTTAAATAAGTTAAAATGAAAAAATCACAAAGACAAATAGTTTATGAGAGAGCAGAAGAATACGCCAAGAAACATCTAAAAAAGATAAATGTCTCCATGGGGGACTATGATGGAGGTCAAAAATGCCACCATGTTGCTAGACACAGACTTGAGACGGGGGAATATGAAATACTAGCAGTTGCTCTTTCTTTTGTCCCCAAATCTGGAGTTAATGTTCATTTTGTTAACAGGAAAAACTCTAAACAAGAACAGTATGTGGATAACACTCTCGGATATCTATCTAAAAGAAACATCTATTATTTAATTTCTGAGCACACTTTAGAAGAAATTCAGGATGATGATATGGTAAAATTACTCGTAAATATCAAAGAAAAGATATTAAGTAAATTGTTTACAGATAAAGAAAAGAAAGAATTGGGAATAAACTCAACTCACATCTAATCTTTAGCACCTTAAATTCGTTAGTAGTTCTGGTAAAACCAGAAAAAGGAGTGTCTTAACGCTTGACATATAACATTTATATCTAAAAAATTCCAAAATCATTTAACTTAGACCGAAGGAGATATAAGATGCCTATCAAAATTTATGCCAGTAAGGGAAATGACTGGGACGATGGTGCAGCCGAAGATCAAGGAAACATTCCCGACGGCAAAGAAACCTAACGAAGAGATGAGAGTCTGAACACAATAACCAATACAGACTCTCATCTAGCTTTACTTTAATATGTAACAATTTATTACAAATTTAAGCATCCTTAATAGAAGTTGGTGCATGAAAGAATCATATTAATCTGACAAAAAAATTATTAAAATATAAAAATGAATAAACAAATTAGAAAATCTAGACTTAACCGTAAGAACCGCGTTAGAAGGCGTCTTCTTTCTCGTTCTTCTTTGTCTCGTCTAATAATCGATCGTTCCATCCGTAACATCAGTGCTCAGGTTGTTGCTTCTGATGGTAAGGTCATCTGCTCTGCTACTACCACCAAAAAAGACTTCAAGAGAGAAGGTAACAAAGTTGCTCAAGCTCAGGTCGTTGGTAAAGATATTGCTGAAAAATTAAACAAAGCCGAAATTAAAGCTATTGTCTTTGATCGCGGTTACTACCGCTATCATGGTAGAGTTAAAGCTTTGGTCGAGGTAATTCGTCAATCAGGTATTAAAATATAACAATCATGGCTAGACAAAATAACAACAATCGTAGACCACAGTCAGAAAATGCTTTTGAGAAAGTTCTCGAAATTCGTCGTGTAAGTAAAAAGACCAAAGGTGGAAACAACATCTCTTTCACTTCTCTAGTCATTACTGGGGATGGTAAAGGCAATGTTGGTCTTGGTCAAGGTCGTGCACCTAGTGTTGCTGACGGTATCAAGAAAGCCATCCGTTTAGCCAATCGAAATCAAGTAAAAGTTCCTGTTGTTAACGGAACTATTCCTTTCAGAGCTCAAGTTAAGTTTAAGGCCGCCACTGTTCTTCTCAAGCCTGCTCCTAGAGGTACGGGTATCATCGCTGGTGGAGCTGTTCGTACTGTTGTTGAAGCCGCTGGTATCACCGACATTGTTTCCAAGATTCTAGGTAGTAACAACAAGACCACCAACGCCAAAGCTACTTTTAAAGCTCTTAAAGAAATCGAGATCTTAGACAAGAAATACAAGTTGCTTAATAAAAAATCAAAATAATCATGTTACTTTCTAATCTCCCTTCCATTACTGCTCGCGCCAAGAAGCGACTAGGTCGTGGTTATGGTTCTGGTAAGGGTGGACACACCACTAACAGGGGACAAAAAGGTCAGAAGTCTCGTAGCAAGATTCCTTTGTGGTTTGAGGGTGGACAACTTCCTCTTATCCGTCGTACTCCTTTCTTGCGTGGTAAAGGTCGTTTTCAGTCTCTCAAGGTCCAACCCATCAACATCAATCTTGATCAACTCAACAACTTCAAAGCTGGTGCTAAAGTCGATGTCGACAGTGTCCTTAAGACTCTCAAGTTTGACTCGTTTAAAGTAACCAAACACGGTTTAAAAGTCATCGCTACTGGTAAGTTAGACAGAGCTCTCAAGGTTGAAATACCTACTTCTGCTGGTGCCGCTAAAGCTATTGAAAAAGCTGGTGGGCAAGTCATCCAGTCTCAAGAGTAATTTTCGTATAAAATAACCTCATGTGGAATTTCCTTCAGCCCCTTCGCGGCTTCTTTAAGTTAAAAGACTTAAGACGTCGTCTTATCTATACTGCTCTATTTTTAGCCGTTTTTCGTCTGGTTTCTCACATTCCCGTTCCTGGACTTAAACTAGATGCTCTTAAGGAGATCTTTGCCGGTTCTGCTTTTCTTTCTCTTCTTGACCTTTTCTCTGGTGGTACTTTGGCCAACTTTTCCATCATGGCTCTAGGTATCGGTCCATATATTAACTCCTCAATCATTTTTCGTCTTCTGACCATGATCGTTCCTAGTTTAGAAGAACTTTCTAAAGAAGGGGAGTATGGTCAAGAGAAAATTAACCGCTACACCCGTCTTTTAACCCTTCCTTTGTGCCTAGTTCAAAGCTTTATCATCATCATGACCCTTCGTCAGCAGTCTTTGACGCTTGCCAACACTCCTATTGAATTAGCTCAACTCATCATCACCCTTACTGCTGGCACAATGTTTCTTATCTGGCTAGGGGAGCAGATCACTCAGTACGGTTTGGGTAACGGAATTAGTTTTATTATCTTTGCCGGTATCGTTGGTCGTCTACCTGTTTCTTTTGCTCAAACCTCTGTTACCGTCAACCAAACTCAGTTCTCTGGTTTACTCATTTTTCTCATCATCTCCTTGATTGTTGTTTACATGGTCATCAAGACCAGTGAAGCCATTCGTCCTGTTCCTATTCAATCAGCTCGTCGTAGTTCCAATCCTGCCTTGAGTTCCTCCGCCAACTACCTCCCTATTCGTCTCTACCAAGATGGTTTCCTTCCTATCATTTTTGCCGTCTCTCTCATGCTAGTACCCAACATGTTAGGACGCCTATTTACTGGTTCTCAGACCCAATTTTTAGCTAACATGTCTGTTTTCTTTACCCTACATCTTTCTCCTGGTAGCTTGGTTTACAACGTTCTCTACTTTCTTTTAGTCGTCGTCTTTACTTACTTCTACACCACCGTTGTTTTTAATCCAGAGAAAATTGCTCAAGATCTCCGTCAAGCTGGCAGTTTTATACCCGGCATCCGTCCTGGTCCCGCCACCATTCAACACTTAAACTTCATTCTTAACCGTCTTACTCCCGTTGGTGCTCTCTTCCTTGGTTTTATCGCCATCTTCCCTTCAATCATGTCCTCACTTACCGGTCTAGATAACTTAATTATTGGTGGAACCTCAATCCTGATTGTTGTCTCGGTTGTTCTTGAGTTAATTCGCAATCTTGATTCTCAGCTTTCTATGCACGATTATGATAAATTTTTGAAGTAACATGAATTTTATAATCTTAGGCTCCGTCGGATCAGGTAAAGGAACACAAGCCAAACTTTTGGCTGAAAAACTTGGTCTAGTTCATCTCTCTTCAGGAGCACTTCTTCGTCAGGCCGCCAAAGAAAACTCTGAACAGGGTCGAAAAATATCTCAACTACTTACCTCTGGCAAGCTTCTACCTTTAGACTTAAACACCAAACTTCTCTTTCCTCGTCTCAAACAAGCTTTTTCTACAGGGTTTATCCTCGACGGTTTTCCTCGAGACATGGATCAAACAAAAGCTTTAGAAGACTTCTTAAAACAAGAAAATCAGGTTGTGGATAAAGCCATATTCCTGGAGATATCTGATGAGGTCAGCCTAGAGCGCTTACTCAAAAGGGCCAAAACTGAAAATCGTAGTGACGACAAAATCCCCGCCATCAAACAAAGAATTCAGGTTTTTCATCAACTCGTTATTCCCGTAATTGAGCACTATCGTCAACAGGGGAAACTTTTAACCATCGACGGTACTCCTGACATAGAAACCATTCATAAAGATATTCTTAGCAAGCTATCTCCCCAATCATGACCAAGAAAGAAAAGATCATGCTTGAAGCCGGTTCCATCATGGCCGACATCAAAGCACAGATGATCGAGGCTATTAAACCCGGAGTTTCTTCCATGGACATTGAGGACTTAGTCGTTCGCCTCATTCGTCAGAACAAGTGTAAGGTTTCCTTTAGTACCGTTTCTGGTTATGACTTTGCTACCTGTATTAACATCAACTCTGGCATGGTTCATGGAATTCCCCGAAAAGATATTATCTTCAAGCCTGGAGATGTAGTCACCGTTGATACCGGTCTCTTACTTCACCATCATCATGTTGATAATGCGGTTACTGTTCAGATTGATCCTAAAGACGAAAAGACTACTAGATTTCTTGATACGGGCAAACAAGCCTTAAAAGCCGCCATCAAACAGGCTCGTCCAGGCAACTCCATATACGACATTAGTTTGGCTTTGGAAAGCACCATCGAGTCTGCTGGTTACTCTGTTAGCCGAGATCTCACCGGTCATGGTATTGGTAGACAGCTTCATGAGACTCCAAACATTCCTTGTTATTCCGACTCTGCCTACAAAAAGGTCAAGATTGCTTCTAATCAGACCTTGGCAATTGAGATTATGTATGCCATGGGTGACTCTAAATTGAAGATAGATGAGGATGGTTGGAAATACTCTACCGTTGATGGTTCTCTTTCGGGCATGTTTGAGGAAACTGTCTTTATTGGTCAGGATAAAACCACGCCTGTGACGGCTATTGATCCTAATTTCTATCTTTCTTGACCTTTTTATTCAAACGGTTTTGTTTTTAAAGGTTTTTTTGTTACACTTTAGTTATTAAAAATTACATTCAATATGTCAGAAAACAAAGATAGCTCCCTACCTACTAGTGAGGCTGTTAAAGACTGGAAGCCATTAGTAGAACCCGATGAAGAAACCCTACCTACTAGTGAGGCTGTTAAAGACTGGAAGCCATTAGTAGAACCCGATGAAAAAACCCTACCTACTAGTGAGGCTGTTAAAGACTGGAAGCCATTAGTAGAACCCGGTGAAGAACCCCCACCTACTAGTGAAGTTGTTGTAGACAAAGAGCCTCCAGAAAAAGTAAAGTCGACAAAAAAACCCTTTTGGAGTGGTTTGAGGCAAATGATGCGAGCAGAAAAGAAAAAAGAATAAGAATCCAAAGTAGGGTCTATTACCAAAGGCCTTTCACGAGGAAATTAAACAGATTAAGGAAGATTGGCAATTTATTTCCCCAGCCTCAACTAAAACTGGCAAAATTGTCCATTTCTTGCTAAAATACACAAGTCCATTAAATTATGGCTAATAACAAACAAGTGACCGAGGTAAACGGAGTCGTTCTCGAAGCTTTACCTAATACTCAATTTAAGGTAAAACTAGAAGACGATAGAGAAATCTTGGCTCATTTAGCTGGTAAGATGCGTATGTATCGCATCCGCGTTATGCCTGGCGACAACGTCAAACTCGAAATGAGTGGGTACGATGACACCAAAGGCAGAATCGTCTATCGGTCTAAATAGTCCCGTTTCCTTAATCAAATAAATATTATGAAAGTACACGCCTCTGTAAGGCCTCGTTGTATCAAATGTAAAATTGTCAGACGTCATGGCAAGGTTTTTGTGATCTGCTCAAACCCTCGTCATAAACAAAGACAAGGATAAAAATATGCCCAGAATAGCCGGAGTAAACATACCAGAAGAAAAACCAGTCAAGATATCTTTGACATATATATATGGAATTGGTTCTAAGGTAGCTCAAGATATTCTTAATAAACTTAACATCGACCTTAACACTCGTACTAAAGAACTCACCTCTGCTCAAGTTCAGAAACTTCAGCAAGAGATCGAGAAACTTCCTGTTGAGGGAGGACTTAGACAAGAAGTTCGTAATAATATTGAGTCTCTTAAGAGAATCAAATCATACCGAGGTTTACGTCACTCCATGGGTTTACCTTCTCGTGGACAACGTACTCGTACCAATGCTCGTACTAAAAAAGGTAAGAAAAAGACTGTTGGTGCTATGACCAAAGACACCAGAGTTAAACTAGAAACCACTAAATAATTAGAAATATGGCAACTAAAGCAAAAGCTAAAACCACCAAAAAGAAAAAAACACCAGCCTTCTTCAAGGGAGGTCATGGTCGTATGTACGTTAAGTCTACTTTCAACAGTACCCACGTTACCTTCACCAACCTTAATGGAGACGTAGTTTGTTGGAGTACAGCTGGTATCTGTGGTTTCAGAGGTGCTCGTCGATCCACCCCATTTGCCGCTACTACCATCGTTGAGGATGGTCTTCGTAAAGCTAAAGAAGCTGGTCTTACTACTCTTGAAGTATATCTTCGCGGCCCAGGTACAGGTAAAGATGCCGCTCTTCGTGTTTTGAAAACTAATGGATTAGAAATTAACCTCTTGGCTGACATCACCCCGGTGCCTCACAACGGCTGTCGTCCCAAGAAACCAAGAAGGGTATAACATGGCTCATTACGTTGCTGCAAAATGCCGTTTATGTCGTCGAGAAGGTGAAAAACTTTATCTTAAAGGTGCTCGTTGTTACACCCCTAAATGTCCTATCGACAAGCAAGGTGCTCAACCTCCTGGTCAACACGGTAAAAAAATGTCTCGTCGTCTTTCTAGTTATGGCATTCAGTTGAGAGAAAAACAAAAGGTTAAAAGAATCTACTCTGTTTTAGAGAGACAGTTCCGTCGTTACTACAAAGAAGCCCTTAAGTCTCCTCAAAACACTGGTGAAAGAATACTTCAACTACTTGAGTCCCGTCTAGATAACATTGTTTATCGTCTCGGTTTAACCCAAAGTCGTTCCTCAGCTCGCCAACTAGTTACCCATGGTAATGTTCAGGTTGATGGTAAAAAACTCGATATTCCTAGTTACTTAGTTAAACCCGGACAAGTAATCTCTCTTTCAAAAAGAGGTTCTAGGATGGCTCTCATCAAAGAGGCTCTCGAACAAAAAACCACTCCTCCAAAATGGCTCTCTCGTAAAGCTACCGTCGGAAGGATGGAGCGTCTACCTGTTAGAGACGAGATGAGTGACAGCATTAAGGAGAACCTCATTATTGAGTTTTACTCACGTTAAGAATTAACAATTTATTAATCATTAAAAAAATATGAAATTTTTAGAACCCAACTTCGACATGACCTTCAACAAGGTCAACGATCTTACTACCGAAGTCATTATCGAACCATTACCACAGAACTTTGGTCACACCATTGGTAACTCTCTTCGTCGTGTCCTCCTTAACTCTTTACCTGGTGGCGCCGCCATTCGTGTAAAGGTTTCTGGTGCTTCTCATCAGTTTACTACCGTTAAAGGTGTTCAAGAAGACGTTCTAGAGTTCGTTCTTAACCTTAAAGAGGTTAGATTCACTCTTGAAAACGAAAAAGAAGCCAAGGTTAAACTTAGTGTTACTGGTAAGAAAACTGTCACCGCTAAAGATCTCGATCTTCCTGCTGGTGTCACCGTTGCCGACCCAAGTAAAGTTTTAGCTCATCTAACCGATGCTAAGAGTAAACTTTCTGCCACCATCACTGTTGCCACCGGCATCGGCTATGTTGCTGCTAGTGAATTTGCCGTTGATGAAAGAGGAGTCATTCCTTTGGATGCATCCTTCTCTCCAATTCAAAACGTAACCTACTCTATCGAGTCTACTCGTGTTGGTCGTCGTATTGATTTTGATCGTGTTCGCATGACCATCACCACCGACGGTTCCATCACTGCTAAAGACGCTGTTAAAAGTGCCGCAGAGATTCTTACTGACTTCTTCAAGTTCTTACAGAATCCTGTTAGAAAAGTAGAGGTTAAAGAAGTTTCTCCTGCTAGCAAGATCCCAGATGGTTTCATCGAAGATCTAGAACTTCCTACTCGTGTTACTAATGCTCTTAAAAAGGGTGGTTATGAAGAACTGTCTGACTTGAATAGTGTTACCTTAACTGATCTTAAACAGGTCAAGAATCTAGGTGAAAAATCTATCGATGAGATAGTTAAGAAGGCCGCTGAAAAAGAGATTATCATTGAAAAATAACTTGAAATGAGTCGTCGTCACAACGTTAGATCCATTGCTCTCAGTCGTAACTACAATCAAAGGAAGGCTTTGATTAAAGGTTTACTTAATGCTTTGATCGAGCACGGTCATATTAACACCACTGTTACTCGAGCCAAAGTTACCAAGGGTTACTTTGACAAGTTGGCCGCCAAAGCTCAAAAGAAAGACATTCACTCTCGTCGTCAGATAGCCGCTTTTCTTTCCAGCCCTAAGTCTGCCAACAAACTTGTTGATCTCATAGCCCCATCAATGGCTGGTCGTACTGGTGGTTTTACTACCATCAAGAAAACCAACATTAGACGCGGTGATGCTTCTCCAATGGCTACTCTAGAACTCTGTGTTCCTTTACCCGAGCCAGTCAAAGAAGACAAGAAAGACAAAAAAGACAAGAAAGAAAAAGCAAAGGAAGCAAAGAAGATAAAGAAAGAGTCTAAGGTGAAAGCAAAAAAGACCGCTAAAACCAAGGCAACTAAAACTACTAAAAAATAATCATTAAAATCATGAAAACTACTCAACTAAAATCAGGTGACATTAAAAGAACCTATCACTTAATTGATCTTAAAGGTGAGACCTTAGGTCGTATCTCTACTAAGATCGCCACTCTTCTAATTGGTAAGCACAAACCTGAATTTTCTACCCACATGGACAATGGTGATTTCGTTGTTGCTATAAACGCCAAGGACATCAAAGTTACTGGTAAAAAAATGACCGACAAACTTTATCAAAGTCACTCTGGTTACCCCGGTGGTTTCAAAGAGCTTAGACTAGAGCAGTTAATGGCTAAAGATCCTCGTAAGGTTATTGAACACTCTGTTAAAGGAATGCTTCCTAAGAACAAACATCAGAAACCTCGTCTTCATCGTCTTAAGGTTTTTGTCGATGCTCAACACACCTATCAAGATCATCTTAAAACTAGTAAAGTTATTAAAGAAAAATAATTTAAAACATGGCTAAAAAACTCAGCAAGAAAAAATCTAACCCAATTCAACCTAAGAAGAAGATCGTTACTAAATCATCTACTTCTAAAAAAGAAATGGTTGCTCCTAAGGATGCTATTTATGCTGTTGGTCGTCGTAAGACTGCTTCTGCTAGAGTTAAGATTTTCCCAGGTAAACAAGAAATCTTAGTTAACGGTCGACCTGTTTCTAAGTACTGGCCTCTTGCTTCTCAAAAAGCTCGTTATGAACTTCCTTTCAAGGTCACCAACACTCTTAAGACTTACACCGCCACCGTCAAGGTTTATGGTTCTGGTATTAATGGTCAAGTGGACGCTTTTGTTCACGCCGTTGCTCGTGCTTTTGACAAGATTGACTCTGAAAAATATCGTCCTCTTTTAAGAAAAGAAAAATTACTTACCCGTGATCCTCGTATGAAGGAGACCAGAAAAGTTGGTCGTGGTGGTAAGGCTCGTTTCAAGAAGCAATCTCCAAAGCGTTAACCTTCTTTCACTTTCAATCAATCATTTGTTTTTGTCGGGATACTCGGAATTGAACCGAGGCTGGACGCACCCCATGCGCCCGTACTACCACTATACGATATCCCGAATTTAAAGTTTATATATTTTATCATTCTTAGCCGTAAAATCCATCTTGCAAAATGCTTTTTTCTCCCTATAATGAAATTACTAAGATCATAAATTAACCCGAAAATACATGGCTAGAAAAAGCTCTAAAAACACTAAAACACCTCTTGTTACTAAAACTGGTACCGATGAACGTCTCACCGCTGTTAATATAGCCATGGAGCAGATCGAGAAACAGTTTGGAGAAGGTTCTATCATGCGCTTAGGTGAAGATAATTTGGAGAAAAAGGTTCCTTCCATCTCTACTGGTTGTTTAAGTCTTGACCTCGCTTTGGGTGTTGGTGGTTTACCCCGTGGTCGTATTATTGAAGTTTTTGGTCCTGAAGCTAGTGGTAAGACCACTCTTTGTCTTCATGTTATTGCTGAGGCTCAGAAAAAAGGTGGCGTCGCCGCTTTCATTGATGTTGAGCATGCCCTTGACCCTACTCGTGCTGAGGCTATTGGTGTCAAACTAGATGAACTACTTTTGTCTCAACCAGACACTGGTGAACAGGCCTTAGAAATTGTCGAAACCCTTATCCGTTCCGGTGGTGTTGATGTCATTGTTATTGACTCTGTTGCCGCCCTTGTTCCCAAAGCCGAGATGGAAGGTGAGATGGGAGACACCGTTATTGGTCTACAAGCTCGTCTTATGAGTAAAGCCATGCGTAAACTAGCTGGTGTCATTAGTAAGTCCAAGACCATGGTTATATTCACCAACCAACTCAGAGAAAAGATTGGTGTTATGTTTGGCAATCCTGAAGTTACCTCTGGTGGCCGGGCCTTAAAGTTCTATGCCTCAGTTCGTATTGATATGCGCAAGATTGGCAACATTCAAGATGGTGACCAGATCGTTGGTAGTCGTCACCGTGTCAAGGTGGTCAAGAACAAAGTCGCTCCACCTTTCCGCTTAGCTGAACTGGATATCCTTAATGATGGTGGCATCTCTCATCTTGGTAGCCTTATTGATGTGGCTGTCGAAAAAGAAGTCATCGAGAAATCTGGCGCATTCCTAAAGTACGAGGGTAAGGTCTTGGCTCAGGGCAGGGAAGCTACCCGTCAGCTTTTAAAAGAGAATCATAAGTTAGCTGACAAGATTCAGAAGGAAGTCTATGCTAAAGTTCGTTCATGATTGATAACGATACTCTTCAACAACGCTTAAATCAGGTTGCTCTTCGTTTTATCACCTACAGAGATCGTTTAGAAGGTGAGATTATTAAGCGTCTTAAGTTGGAAGTCAAAAAGAAGCAGTACGGTGAAGAAGGGGAGAAGATGATTCCTGTTGTTGTTGAAAAGATAAGGGAAATGGGCTTAATTGATGATGTTCAATTTATTAAAGACTTCACCAGAATTCAGCTGGAGTCAAAACTTAAAGGACCTTACTTTATTTCTCGCCGTTTATTTCAACTGGGGGCTGATTCTAGTCTAGTTAAGTCACTCATGGTTGAGTTGATTGATGGGGAAAAGGAAGGTGTGGCTATTGATCAGGTTATCCAGCGCAAGTTTCCTCAGGGAATTAATGACCAAAAAGACAAAATTAGACTCTATAATCAGTTAAAATCACGCGGTTTTTCACATCAATCAATTAAAGAAAAGATTGACGCTTCCGTAACTAATAGAGTACAATAGGCGCAGATCGACGTTAATCTTATTAAATACAAATCTTTGTTTATATATGTTAGTTCCTCTTAATCTTGACCACTTTTCGTTTCGGGATTAATTTTGTATTTCTCTAGGTTTTCTTGATCTCCTTTATTATTTTTGTTTATTTATTATGTCTATATTTACCATCAAAACAGGTAAGCCTGTTAAAAAAATCATTTCAGATACTCCTTCTCAGGCTAAACCGGTCAGAAAAACAATCTCAAAACCAGTTGCTAGACCAACCAAAACGACTCCCAGACCTGTTACCAGATCAACAAGGCCTTCTCCTAGACCAGTTCAACGTTCCGCTTCTCGTTCTACATATCGTCCCGCATATCGTCCTACCCAACAACGTCCTTCAAGACCTGTTTCTAATCAGGTCAAAGCAAGCAACGACTCTCTAAAACTTTTCCAGGCTAAAGCTAGGGAAATAATTTTGGAGGCTCGTGATCAGGCTCTTCAGATCAAAGATGAAGCTAGTAAACAGGCCCGAGAACAGAAAATTGAAGTTCAAAAACAAACTCAAGATTTAAGAGAACAACAGTCTAAGATTGAAAGCTCAAAACAAGAACTTGAGTCTCATAAAGAAAATCTTCAACTTGATCAAAAAGAACTCGATCAAGATAAGAAAAAAATTGAAACGGATACACAAAAACTAGTTACCAAACTAGAAAAATCTTCTTCAATGACTGCTTCTGAAGCAAAGAAAGAGTTACTAGAACAAATTAAAAAAACTTCTCAAGCCGAAATGTCCAAACAAATTCGTGAAGCCGAGGAAAAAGCCAAAGTTGAGTCAGAAGACAAAGCTAAAGAAACCTTGGTTGAAGCCATGCGTGCTGGTGCTACTGATTATGTAGCCGAGTACACAGTTTCTACTGTTCCTATCCCCAATGAAGAAACCAAGTCACGCATCATCGGTAAAGAAGGTCGCAATATTAGAGCTTTTGAAAAAGCTTCTGGTGTTGACGTCATCATGGACGAGACTCCCGGTGAAGTTAAACTTTCTAGTTTTAACTCTATCCGTCGTGAAGTTGCTCGTCTAGCTCTAAATGAGCTGGTTAAGGATGGGCGTATACAACCATCTCGTATTGAAGAGTATCTAGAGAAAGCTAAACAAAGAGTTGAGCAGATCACCTTTCAAGAAGGTAAAAACCTCTGCCAAGCTGTTGGTGTGTACAGCCTACCTAAAGAGATCATCTCCATTCTTGGTCGTTTCAAGTTCCGTACTTCTTACGGTCAAAACATGGTTGCTCACAGTCTAGAAGTTGTTAATATTGGTACCAAGTTAGCTCAAGAAATTGGTGCCGACGTTGAGATCGTCAAGATGGGTTGTCTTTTACACGACATCGGTAAAGTTCTCGAAGGTGAAGGTAGTCACGTTCAACTGGGGGTTAAATTACTCAAGAAGTATGACCTACCTCAAGTTGTCATTGACGCTGTGGCTCAACACCACGAAGACGAAGACTTTAGTTCTCGCGAATCGGTTTTAGTCTACATTGCCGACGCCATCTCCGGTTCTCGTTCAGGAGCCCGTCGAGAAAATACTGAAGAGTACATTGAACGTATTTCCGAAATCGAGAAGATTGCTTCTAAACACCCTGGTGTTAGAGAAGCTTATGCTATTCAAGCTGGACGTGAAGTTCGAGTTATCGTTGATCCTGAAAAAGTCTCCGACGATGAGATGACCATTATAGCCACAGGTATACGCGACGATATTCAGAAAGATCTTACTTATCCAGGTACGATCAAGGTTAATGTTATTCGCGAAACCCGTACTTCTGAAACAGCCAACTAAGAAGGGGTTGTCAGTTAGCTGTTTTGGTGGTAATATCAATCAGTTGTAATTTTAAAAAGTTTTAAACTAGAGGAGGTGAAAATTTAAATGACTAAACAATCTTTAATCAATCAAGTAGCCAAAAAGGCACACTTAACCAAGAAAGCATCTAAAGAAGCTATTACTGTTTTTTTTGACGAGGTTTCTAACTCTTTATCCAAAGGGGAGAAAGTAGTGGTTTCCGGTTTCGGAACCTTCTATGTTTCCCGTGTTGACGACAAGCAAGTCGTTCCTTTCGGCAATGAAAGTGCTAGACAAACCGTTAAGAGCCATAAGGTAATTAATTTCAAAGTAGGTAAACCCCTTCGCAAACGAGTTTGGTAATCACCATGAAAAACTGTTTTATTAAGACTTTTGGTTGTCAGGCCAACAAGGCTGACTCTGAGAGAATGGCAGCGCATTACAAATCCCAGGGATACACCCTGGTCGATGATTGGCGCAAATCCAGTTTAATCATTATAAATACCTGTGCTGTCCGTCAGAGAGCTGAAGATCGAGTCATTGGTCTAGTCAGGAATATTGACGCGTACTTTGCCGAAAAATCAGTTTCCCGTCCTAAGATAGTTGTCACTGGTTGTATTCTTCATCTGCCCAAAAAAGAACTCAAAAGAATTCTTCCTACTGTTAACGAGTTCACCAATCTTAATCTTAAGATCGGCTTTAATGAAAATTCAATCCGTCAGGACAAGAAACATGCTTGGATACCCATCTCTTCTGGTTGCAACTCTTTTTGTTCTTACTGTGTAGTTCCTTATGCTCGTGGTAAGGAAATCTCTCGGCCCATGAAAGACATTCTTTGTGAAGCCGAAAAACTTCTTTCTCAAGGATACGAGCAAATTACCCTCTTGGGACAAAACGTCAACTCCTATGGTCTAGATCAACTCACCATCAAGAATCGTAAACTTCATCTCAGTCAACCTTCTGTCGAACTAGACAAAGACTTTTACCAGTCTTTCGTTAAACGTTCTGGCAACACTCCTCCTTTTGTTCTTCTTCTTCAGGAACTGTCTAAACTAAAGGGTTTAAAGAAAATCTACTTCATGACCGCCAACCCTTGGGACTTCTGGAACGAGCTCATTGATGAGATTGCTGTTAACAAGAAGATTGATCGATATATTCATCTAGCAGTCCAGTCTGGTAGTGATCGGATTCTTAAACTAATGAATCGGGGTTACACCGTTGCCGACTATCTCAAGTTAGTCAAAAAGATTCAGACCAAAATTCCTGACGTTGTCTTTGGCACAGACATCATTGTTGGTTTCCCTGGTGAAACAGATGAAGAGTTCCAAGCCACCATCGATTTAGTTAATCAGATCGACTTCAAGATTGGTTTTGTTGCCCAGTACTCTCCTCGTCCCGGCACCGCCGCCTTCAAGGCTTTCCCCGACGATGTTTCCCCGGCCGTTAAAAAGAAACGTTGGGAAAAATTAGATAAAATAATTAACAAGGACAATCTTAATCAACGTCCTGAGTTAAAACTATGAAGGTCTCAAAAGACTTATCTCTCCCTCATGTTCTTGTCATTGCTGGTCTGACCGCTTCTGGCAAAACAGACCTGGCCTTAGGAGTAGCTTCTAACTTGTCTGCCGTTGACATCATCTCCGTTGACTCTCGCCAATTCTATCAAGGTCCTTGTATCATCTCTGGTCAGGATATCCCTGCCGGTTTTTCTCGTTCTCAGTCCAAGGAAATTTCTTTTCTTGATCAGCCCGCTGTATATTTTCAGTCTGGCAATACTCGCATCTGGGCTGTTGATCAGCTTTCTCCGGACCAAGTTCTTAACCTTTCTGACTTTGTCGAGTTTACTTGGCAGATAATTGATCAAGCAGTTGATCAGGGTAGGTCACTTATCATCGTTGGTGGCACCGGTCTATATCTCAAAGCCATTACCCAACCTCTAGACCGTCTAGTTACACCTCCAGATATTCAACTAAGACAGGAGTTGGAGCTTTTAACTGTAGATGAACTTCAGTCTCGTCTGGAAAAACTTAATCCTGACTGGTTAGAAAAACTTAATCACTCAGATAAAAACAATCCTCGTCGTCTGATCAGAGCTATCGAGATTAGTCTTAGTGACAAGAAAAATCAAAAACTTTCTCTTAAAGGGATAGAACAAAGGCGGGCGGAGTTTCGTTGGGTTGGTTTGAAACCAGACATGGATACTTTAAATCATAAGATTAAAATCAGGGTTGAAAAACGTCTTCAGCAAGGAGCTCTTCAGGAGGTTGGGGGACTACTGGAAAAATACTCTTCTAAACTGCCCGCTCTTTCTGCTTTGGGAATCAAGCATATCAAGCAACACCTTGATGGAGACATTGATCAGAATGAACTGATTGAACTCTGGACTCAGCAAGAGGTTTCTTATGCCAAAAGACAGTGGACTTGGTTCAAGAAACAACCCTCTATTATCTGGTATGATGAAAATACAGACAGACAAAAATTAATTACTGATTTATCTGCCTGGTTAATCAATAAACATGATTAGTAAAAAAAGAAATCTTAGTGTTAGTATCGCTCCGGCCACTTTCTTCTGGATTGTAGCCATCTTCCTTGGTTTCAAGTTTCTTTCCGGCATCACCGATGTTCTCATTGTCGTCTTTGTTTCTTTCTTGATTGCCATTGGTATCAATCCTCTTGTTGCCCGTCTGGAAAAAAGAAAAATTCCTCGTTCTGTTTCCGGTATTTTTGTAATCGCTCTTCTTTTCTCTGCTCTGGGAGCTTTAGTTGCTTCCTTTGCTAAACCTCTCACTTCTCAGGTACAAGTTTTCTTAGAGAGTTTTCCTCAGATAGTTAACAAGGTTGTTCCTGCCGGTTTTGGTCTGGGTCAGATCAGTCTTACCGACATCACTCCTGCCTTTGCCGTTTCTGACCATGTCATTAGAATCGCCGCTGGTACCTTCTCTGGTGTCTTCAATCTCATCACCATGCTCATCATCAGTTACTATCTTATTCAAGAAATTCCTAAGGTAAAGAAATACTTAAAGACTAGTTTTCCTAAGAAGAAAGAACTTTACTACAACATCTTTACTCAGGTAGAACTTAAGTTGGGTAGCTGGGTCAGAGGCATGTTAATTCTTATGATATCCGTTGGTCTACTCAGCTATCTTGGTTATGCTCTCATTGGCTTACCCTTTGCCATTGCTCTGGGTGTCATCGCCGCCATATTGGAAATAATTCCTAGTATTGGTCCTCTTCTTACTAGCATCATTTCTATCATCGTTGGTCTGGCAGTTTCTCCTGCTCATGCTCTTGGTGCTTTCATCGTTGGTATCTTGGTTCAGCAACTAGAGAACAACTTACTTGTTCCTAAGGTGATGCAAAAAACTACAGGTATTAATCCTATCGTCACCATCCTCTCTATTCTCATTGGTCTTCGTCTGGGTGGTCCCACTCTCGCCATTATCTCTCTTCCTATTGTTCTTACTCTTCAAGTAGTTTTCTCTCACCTTCAAGTTAAGAAGGAAGGTGAACTTCCTAGTATTAGTTAGCTCGACTTTAAGACCTTGTAAGCCGGATTCTGTTCCCATTGCTGGGGAAAAGTATCTGTCTATGCCCTCGACCTTAGAACGCTTCCCGGAGGAATTGAAAAAGACATCTATGGCGTTCAGCTCGGAGGTTGCAGCGGGGCGGGTTACCACTCTTTCAAGATTACTCAAGAAAGATCCTTCAAAGAAGGCGTTTCACATTAATCGTCTCTGTGGCCCTATCGCGCCCTAACAGTTTCCTGCTAGAGGACCAGCTTTCACTGGCCACCCTGTCTATTAGCTGTCCGGACTTTCCTCTCTACCACGAAGGTAGAGCACTTCTCACCGGTCTCAACAGACGAGCCCCTATATTTTACCACGTTTCTGCTAGATTACTATAAGACAAGATCGTTTTGTGTATCTCTTGATTTTTCCTTGTTATTATCTATAATGAACTTATGAACAATACACTAATGTCCATTAGCGACACCTTTATCTCTGTTTTTAATCAGCTCACCACCGACTTCATCTCTTTCATCCCTACCTTCTTGGTGGCCTTGGTTGTCTTCTTGGTTGGACTTTTAGTGGCTCGTTTTGCCCGTAACTTAATTGTTAAGCTTTTCTCTGTTCTCAAGCTTTCCAAACTTACCTCCTCTCCTTCTTTGTCTAAGTTTTTAAAGAATGCCGACATAGAGAAGAAACTAGAAAATGTTTTTGGTGAGATTATTCGTTGGTTAATTATCCTCGTCTTTTCCATCACTAGTTTAAATCTTCTGGGTCTAAGTACTCTTACCCAGGTCTTGAGTGGTCTACTTAACTACATTCCTAGCATTTTTGCCGCTCTGATTATCATCTTGGCTGGTACTTTACTGGCTGGTTTCCTAGAAAAATTAGTCAAGGCTTCCTTATCTGGTTTTGATGTTCGCACTTCCCGTATCATGGGTAAGTTCACCAGTTACTTAATCATGGTCATCGTCATCCTCGCCGCTATCGCTCAGTTGGGGATTGCTCAGTACTTCATTAACATCATCTTCATCGGCTTCATCGCCATCATTACCCTGGCATTCGGTCTTGGATTAGGCCTTGGTTCTAAGGATCTGATTCAGAAGATCTTAGAAAATTGGTACAAGAATCTTAAGAAACAGATTAAATAGTCTTCATGTCTTTCATATCAGCCATTTACTTTGGTTTACTTCAAGGTTTAACCGAGTTTTTGCCGGTTTCTTCTTCTGGTCACTTACTCCTTTTTCGCTCTCTCTTTGCCCCCTACGACAGTCCTTTGCTCCTAGACATCGTTCTCCATACCGGTAGCCTTCTAGCCATACTCTGGTTCTTTAAAGAGGTCATCTTTGACAAGAAGGGGATCAAGAAACTGATCATGCCTCTGTTTGTTGGTACTCTTCCTGCCATCTTGGTTGGTTTACTCGTCTATCAGCGTTTTCAGGGTATCTTTTCTACTCCTCGACTGCTTGGTTTTTCTTTTCTTATTACCTCTCTTTTCCTAGCTTTATTCTCCAGTATTCCTTGGGGCAAGATTACTCTGACCAAGATTCCTTCTCTTAATGCTTTTATTGTTGGTCTCTTTCAGGCCCTGGCTATCATGCCGGGTATCTCCCGTTCTGGTTCCACCATTTTTGCTGGGCGTTTACAGAAGTTTAACCAAAAGACTGCCTTTGCCTTTGCTTTTCTCTTAGCTGTTCCTGCTATTCTTGGTAGTTTAGTCTTGAGTCTTAAAGACGGCTTGGTTTTGGGTAAGGTTAATGCTCTGCCTGTCTTGGTGGGGTTCTTGGCTAGTTTTATTTCCTCTTTGTTTGCTTTGAAGTTACTGCAGATATTGTTAAGGAAGAAGAACTTAATGTTGTTTTCGGTGTATACGTTCCTGTTGGGGTGTTTTTGTTTAGGGGTGTTTTTGTAGAGTACTGCTTAAAAAATTTTAGCGGGCAGACTTATTCTAAACTTTCTTTTTATTCTCAAAATACTCCAATGCTTCTTGTGGCCATAGAGAAGTAATTCTTTTTTGGCATATATCTAGGACTTTCTCAAAGGGTATCCATGCTATTTCCTCCAGATCACTTCCAGCAACAACATCTGTAGTTAAGGGAGTACATTCATACCACTTAACAAGTTTTCCTGTCGATGATATGTGTGACCCAATATATTTTCCTGGTTTAACTTCTATGCTTGCTTCTTCCATCATTCCACGAACTAGTCCTTGCTCATCAGTTTCTCCTACTTCTAATGTTTCACCGGGAATATGCCACTTTCCTGACATCATTTTCTTATCACTTTTCTTCTTTTTGCCCATCAATATCTTTCCCTCGTGTCGTACTACTGCCACTACTGCCTTTTTTTTTGAGCTCATATTGATATCTTACACCTTTATCTCCACTTTTTAGACAAAAAAATGACCATCAACGGTGTTCTGTTGATGGTCGGTTTGGGTGTTCATGAATCTTGGTTCTTTCTTTTCGAAAGGGATGATAAAACGGCGTAACCAATGAGATACACCCCAGTAGTTAAAGAAACAGAACTTGTAATAATAATGAACAAATTAGGTTTGGGGATAAATATCCCGATCAACACTGAGATGATACCAATTAAAAGGTATCTTTTCTTCTTCTTATTCATTTTACCTCCGTAAAATAGACTTAAGTTTAAAAGCAATAAACTAAAATCGACAAAAACAGAATGGCAAAGGAATCAATGAAAACCACCTTTTTTATATTTTTTGTAAAAGATAGTTCATAAATTCCCCAAACGGTAAGTCCAAAAGCAGATATTTTTATTGCAATTTCTAGTGCCTCTATTAAGACATCCATGTAATCCTCCTTAAGGTTACAAAGTTTGTTTTGGGATAAATCTATTCGTAACCATTATGGCCACTTGGTGCTTCGGTAAAAAAGACCTGGGTCGGATCAGCTTCCTCTTCCTCCGGTTCATTATCGGGAGAAAGACCTTGATCCTCCATTTCTTCTTCTTCGACTTTACGATCAATTAATTCCCAACAAGCTCCTGAGTCTGTCGGTGCAAGCTTTTCCAATTCTTCAATTGTCAATTTGCCATAATCCATGACTTACCTCACTTTGGTATTGGATCAATGAATCAATACCACCAATATACATTGCTAGGTTCAAAATGTCAAGTTATAGGCCTGTATTCTAGCCTTAAACCTTGGTTTTTTAGGCTCAATTGATGCTTAGTCATCTTTGTTCCCACTAAAAAACCCGATCAAAACTTGGTCGGGTCTTTTAGTGTTTACAAAATTGTGGACTAAGCAGCCCCAATTTTGAACATTTTAGTGCCACAGTCAGGACATACGGCACGAGAAGCGGGTTTACCATTCTTCATGGTAACTCTCTCAAACTCTTCACCAACGTCCTTCTTTGCTCGGCATTTTACACAGTACATAGTCATTGTTTTTCACCCCCTTTCAATTTTCCTAGAGCCTATTATTTATTTAAAAAAGTATCTCCAACAGGCTAGCTCTAAGGCTAAAGCAAGCATAGTCACGAGGAGCGTCTTTGTCAAGTCTGACCGAAAATGACCATTTTTCATTTTGCTTGAACTTTCCTTAATTTTCTTCATTTTTATATTTTTCTTCAACGTTGCCTCTGGAATAACAAAGCCTGAGTTGGCTTGTTGAGTCCGTCTTTTTTGTGTCTGCATTTTTTGCTTTTTGGTGCGTCTTTTTTTGCTCATGTCCATATTATACCCCCCTTTTCTGCTACAATTAGCTTCATGAATATTTACTACATATTAGGAGGGCTTTTCGTTTGGCTACTCGTACTCTCCTTTCTTTTTATTCGTCTTTTTTCTCATTACCAGAGGATGACAAAAGGCATTTCTAAGAAGAACTTAATCTCTTCTCTTAATCAGTTAATCTCTCAAGCAAAAAGTAACAGTGATGACATCAAGGCCGTTGCTGAAGATCTGAAAAAAGAAGTGGAAGCCAACAGGGGTCATTTGCAAAGAATTGGTTTTAAACGCTTCAATCCTTTTACCAACACCGGTGGTAATCAGAGTTTCTCTCTCTGTTTACTAGATGAAAACGGAGATGGGATTATGATAAGCTCATTACATAGTCGAGAATCCACCCGGATTTACGCTAAACCTATTAACAAAGGAAAATCAGCTGGCACCAGCCTGTCCGCTGAGGAGAAACAAGCACTAAAACAAGCACTAAAACAAGCACTCAGTAAATAATGTCGTTAAAAGAACAACTCACTCCCAAAATTATTGCCGCCCTATTTGTAATCTTTTTCAGTTCTAGTATCTTGAGCTATGCTTTCTGGCCTGGTTCCAGTTTGCTATCACCTCAAGGTAATCTAGGCGACTCCTCTCCTACTATAGATCCTGGTGAACCAAAGACAGAAATGTGTCCTCTCAATGGTGGCATGTACACCAAGACCGAGAAGGCCCTTTGGGAAGAACGCCGTCCTCTGACCGCTATGATCGAGAACCATCTAGAAGCTCGTCCTCAGTCTGGTCTTTCTAAAGCTGATATTGTTTATGAAGCTATTGCTGAAGGTGGTATTACTCGTTTCATGGCCGTTTACTACTGTGACGCCGCTTACGGTGACCTCACCATGGGTCCTGTTCGTAGTGCTCGTACCTACTACTTAGACTGGGCTTCTGAGTACAGCTTCAATCCTTTATATCTCCACGTTGGTGGTGGTAACACTCCCAACAAAGCTGACGCTCTTGGTCAGATCGTTGACTATGGTTGGAGTGGGGAAAACGATCTAAATCAGTTTGGTCTTTCTGTTAAAGAATGTGCTCGTGAGTATGCTCGTACTGGCGAGTCTAAAGCCACTGAACACACCATGTACTGTTACACCGAATCTCTTTGGAAGTTGGCTGATAAGCGTGGTTGGGCCGCTACTGATCAAGACGGTGATGACTGGGAAGACACTTTCACCTCTTGGGAGTTTGCCAAGAAACCTTTGACTGGAGCCGACTCTGCTACCTCCGTTACCTTTGATTTCTGGGATGACTTTTCTCAGTACACCGTTGACTGGAACTACAACTCTGACAAGGGTGTTTACCTAAGAAAGAATGGTGGTAAGGATCACATTGACTTTACTACCGGAGAAAACCTATCA
>Ga0222667_1000217_pt1 | contig 31434 bp, 55 predicted proteins | sample AntAcemetagen657_FD_179854 | JGI IMG/M metagenome (GOLD analysis project Ga0222667, IMG submission 179854) | Saline water microbial communities from Ace Lake, Antarctica - #657 | ecosystem: Environmental > Aquatic > Non-marine Saline and Alkaline > Saline | place: Antarctica: Ace Lake... | reverse complement strand
GTTACAATATAGAGTAGAGCAAGATAGGAAGAATAAATATTATACACACTTCTCAAATACTAAAGATGCGTTAGAATATATGAAGACACATAAAAACACGACAATAATTATAGATGAAGCAGGAACAAAGAGACTTGGGAAGAGTAAGCTTAGTTTAAAGATGATTAGATTACTAAGAGCAACAAAGAAGTGTCAAGCATGCGAAGAAGATAAACCATTAGAACCTCACAGAATAATCCGAGGGAACAAAGGCGGACTCTACACAGTATACAAATTAGACGATAAAGGATCCAACGTAAAGATGTTATGTAAGGATTGTCATAAGAAATTACACGCAAACGAAAATAAACATGTATCACACTCGTATTAGTAACTAGGGAATGAAAACGAAAGTATATAAACATTATTAATTATAAATAACTATGATAACAATTAAAAAAAAAGAAAAAACAAAACCGAAGAAAATAAAGGGGTTCGCAATAGATGAAAACTTATATAGAGAGTTTAGAGATGAATGTAAATCAAGAAATATCAGTATGTCTGAATTAATAAGTCAATTTATAGCAGAGTCAACAGGTAAGATGAAGGAATCAACTGGAGACATAGTAATTAAGGTGGTAGAGCAAAAATGAAAATACAAAAGCACCCAAGATACAGCATAAGATGTAGATGCCCAAAGTGCGATCACGTGTTCTTTACAAATGCTAACAAAAGAAAGATAATAGAATTACTACAAAAGAAAGATATGAAGATAGCTGACTTATGTAAAGAAATGGGAGTATCTCGCACATCGATACATCACCACGTAGAGAGCCTGAAGGAAGAAGGAGTTGTTACGGATTATTATACAGACGAGCATGGACAGCCGCATTATGTTAAATTGAAGGAAAAGAAACAATGAATATAGATAGAAAAATAAAACAAGGAGATAAAGAAGTAGCATTATCAAGATTAAAATTTTGCCTAGATAGGCTTGAAGATAGTAAACGACAATTCGAGGAAGTAGCAGTCATGAGGCCTGTAGTCCAGATTTCAATGGAAGAGATTATAGGGGCAATGATTTCTGCCGAGCAGATTCTATTAGGAGATTATCAATGAAAGGTAAATGCTGGAACTGTCAAAAGATGAATACGATTCAACAAGACGGATATTGCTGGTGTAATTGTAAAAACGTAAAAGGCGGAAACGGTGGCCTATGGTATATTCCAATAGAAAAAGTAGAAGATCAAGACGCAGCAAGCCAATCAGGTAAGTTATTTCTAGATGAAGAGGAGAGTAGAGAATGAATAGAATAATGTTATTTAGCGGAGTAATACTAATGGCCTCAATTTTTATATTCTTCCCAGACTACAGCATACCAATACAAAAGGAATCTTATAGAATAGTAACAGGAGAAATGGTAGTATTCTTTATTGGGGCAGCTCAATTCATAATAGGTGTAAAAAGCAAATGAAGAATAAAATAAAGATAGCAAAAGAAATAGTAAGTAGGGGATTAATAAAGCAAACATCAGAAGACTGGTTTGAAGTAGATGGAGAGATGGTAAGATTAATAAGACTCCCAGGAAGAACGCTAATGACTTGCTCATGCAGTAATTGCTCAAGGAATATCAATCAGCCGCACGTAATGTGCTCCAGAAAGATCTCAGTAATATTATTCCAAGCGCAAGACTTCAGATTAAAGAAACTAATAAGAGAGAACCTTCAAACAGCAGAAGAATCAAAAGCATTAGGTATCGCAATAGAACCAGACATGATGATATGTTTGTTAAATGATTTGAAGAGATTTATACTATAATAATTTTCCAGGCAGATCACTACGGTTGGATCTAGTCTCATAATAAATATTACCAGAAGAACTAATTCTTTTCCCAGGAGCTAGCGCCTTTCTCTTAACATCAATCTTCTTAATACTCTTCCCGACTTGCGGCGTAACACTTAAACTTTTACTCTTATCCTTGAATCCTAGATTACTTCTTTCGCTTTTCATCTCAGTACTAAATAAATTCATAATATTCCTAGGCATTAGCTATTTAAATATTAGAGGTACTAGGCATTGGAATGGACCGACTGGGGATCGAACCCAGATCACTTCGGTGCAAGCGAAGTATTCTACCATTAGACTATCGGCCCGTTACCTACTAGGCATTGGCCTTTCTTTTCTTGAGCTCGTTCAATATATCAATCAAGGCTACACGAAGACTAATAAGAACGGCATATAGAATAAAAGAATATAGCTTCAAATCATTATCTTGTATTACACCAAGAACAGCACCAATGCCGCATATGATAAATAGAACATCATTAAAGTCAAACTTCATAATATAGATAGTAATCATCCATTTATAAATTGGAGGTACTAGGCATTGGATATGAGCTTAGCAGGAATCGAACCAACTCTACATGAATTTCAGTCACGTGTGCGCCCACTACACTATAAGCTCATTAACTTTACTAGGCATTGGATATTATAAAAGTATCTCCAGGAATAATTAATAGGCGTTGGGACGCATTCCTAGGCATTGGCGATCCTCAGGAGATAACACAAGAAGCCATATTAACATAGAAGGACACAAGAAAAGCCTTATTAACATCATAAGCCAAAAACGATAATAAGGCTTTTCTTAGAAGTATAAAGGGCGTGACATAAAAGCCACGCCCAACATTAAGGAAAGTGTAAAAGTAATATGATTAAGTAACTAAGTTACTAAACCCTTTTCTTTCTCTTAATGTTTTTGCGTTTTAGATCCGCATGATCGTATTAATAAAAATTTAAATTAAAATAATTTTCCTTTTCCGATTGTTTTATATTTAGGTATCCAAGTATTTTTTTCTGTCCAGTGCATACCTAAACATTCGTAAGTTTCGTTTGTCTCTTTGTTGTATATGTATTTTGGTAATTCCATTTTATTTATAATTCTCGCAATAAGGACAATCAAAGCAGTGCGTGTTTTCTCTAAGTGTATGCTTTTCTTCGTGTTGTTCTTTTGAAAAGTCTTTAAACTCTTTTCCGTCTATTTGTATTTTCTTCATTTGTTTTTATTTCTCCTTTCAATTCCTTAATTTTAATAGCAAATCTTTCTTCTTCCATTTCAGACTCATCACTATCAAGCCATAATAAATTTTTATTTTTACACTTAGGGCATACTTCACCGCCACACTCAATTAAAGAAATTTCAGAACAATCAAAACATCTTACTGCGTCTTTCATGTCCTTCATTTTTCAAACCTCGTTTTAATTCCCAATACTTTAAACTCTGCAAACTGCGGGAGGTATCTTAATTCGTCAAACACAACACCGCCCTTAATTTTAATTGTTCTCCTTTTCATACCAACACGCTTTAATTTTAAAAGCCCTGTTTCAATATCATCTTTTAAGAAGTCTAAGTTTTGTTTCATTTCATTGACTCCCAAAACATAGGTCTTACTTTCCAAAAGATAGTAAGCCTTTCTTTATCTTCTTCCTTTAATGTTACAGGACATATTGCTTTTTTACTCTGCATAACTATATGATCTTCTCTCAATTCTTTAACTCTTCCTGTCACGCTGTTAATCTTCCAGCCCAAAGTACGAGCTATCATTTTATTATTACACGCCCCAAGTTTTCTTATTACCTCGTAAACTTTCGCCTGTTTCTTTCCAAGATTCTCCAAGACTTCGGCATAAGCAAGAAGTGATGTAGGCATAATTTTATGCTTTGCCTTCTGTCTTACCATATTAAAATAACCCAAACCTATATTTAGCTAATCTAATCTTATTAGAAATGAATTGTTTATAATCAATCTTAACCCCAACCAATCCAAGCAACGAAAAGCCCAAAGGATAAAAGAAAACCCCAAGCCCGTTTGGAAAGACTGCAACAGCTAAACACACAACACCAACACCCGCAACGATTCGCCCAAGCGGTTTAATGTCTGTCTTATATAATTCAATCCCTGCGGATCTGTAACCCGTAAGTATTAAGTTTGTTTGTTTGTTTGTTACCATCTTTTACAATAAACTAAGGATAAAGTTCTTTATAAATGTTTCGGTTAGTAGTTCCATGAGCAAGTTAGGGTAAGCTGTGGGCGTGAGAGTGTGAGCGGATCGGGTGATCTGTTGGGTAATGAATATTAATATTATCAATCTGTCAAGCCTTACGAGTGGTAACACAAACACACACACGCAGAGAGCCGAACGCATAGACTTTCATAAATTGACCAATTAAACGCAGAGCAAAACGGCGAAGTATCACACGGGGATAGTTTAAGTTTTTCGTGAACATATAAGAGAGCAAAAAAACAACTCGAAAAATAAAAAAAAATCGAAAAAATAAACGCAAAAAGTCGCCATCAAAAAGCCCATATATAACACTAAGTGTTATCCCCTAGAGCACTTTTTTTTACGGAGTGCCTTGATTGTATTCAAGAGTTACCCAGTGCCTAGATTATAGATCGAATTATCTCCAGAGGGATCCAATGCCTAGCAAATCTCCCCCAGGAAGCCCAATGCCTAGTAAAATTAGTGAGCGCATGCCTAGATTATGTAAAAGTAAGGTCCAATGTCTAGAAATGAGGGGTAAAACAAGCTAATCTCAAGGTAAAACACGCCCAATGCCTATGAAAATGTCCTTTTTTATCCTTTTATTGATTGTGGGCCCACCACATGCATTTAAAACCATATATATGTAATAATAAGAGATAAGAAATAAGAAAAACGCCCTATTTTCCGAGTAAAACCACTGTTTTTCCACAACTTTGTCCCGTTTCACCATAAGAAGCCATAAATTAAGAAGAAAACCAGCCCAAAATAGCCCAAAACAACGAAAAACACGTTAAAATCAGTTAAAATGACCTAAAAGGACAAATATCACACTGTGGAGTAGTTAAAACAGAAATAAACATCTAAAATCAACCGATATGAATCAAAACAGCCAAAACAATCATCTAAGAATCAAATAAGAGCATATACGAATCTATAGGTCTAATTTATAAATGAATGATTATAAATAATACTATGACAGACCAGAAAGCATATCAAAAAGCCTATTATCAGAAACATAAAGAGAAATCTAAAGCTAATTTCAAGAGATGGTATGAAACTCCAGGTAACAAAGACAAGATGAGAAAGTATATGCGAGAATACATGCGAAAAAAGAAGGGAATCAAACAGGAGGCCTTCAGAATCAAAAATTAATGGCAGGACCAGACGAACCAAGCATTTCTAAGCACAGCTCAGGGATTTCTATCATCATTAGGATAGATGGGCTATGGAAAGAAGCTAATATCTACTCATGTTCAGGACAATACTCAGGATGGAACACAAAACTAGACGTTATTTGGCGAGAACTAGCAAGAGACCTAACAGATGTAGACTATAAGTTAAAAAAGAAAGATTTTGACGCATTTGATGCGCTATTAGTTAAGGCTGGTGAGTTTAAAGACACAGGAAGTGACTCTTTCGCAAAGGCAAGTGAGACAGATAACAAAAATCGGTCAAAACAATATAGAATCCTAAACGATAAGGAACTTTTCCTAAAGAGATTAGAGAATAAGCTAGGAAAGGGAACAACATTTAGTGATGGAGACGAAGATGACTTCTAAGTCAGACGTAGTTACAATAAAAGATGAGAAGCAAGGCATTGATATTAAGTATTACATGGACGCAAGACTAAAAAAGCGAATGGATGAGGGGGTAATTCCAGATTTAGCAACAAAAGATAAAGATTGTTTCATCGCAGTTGATGGAAACGAAGGATCAGGAAAATCTACACTCGCTTTACAAATAGCAAAGTATGTGGACCCAACATTTAATTTAAATCGAGTAGTTTTCGATGCAGAAACTTTCAAAGAGGCAATTTTCAAAGCAAAGAAGGGAGAAGCAATCGTTTTTGATGAAGCATTTACTGGTCTTAGCTCAAGGGCCTCTCTTTCTGGAGTAAACAGGGCGCTAGTCGGACTTATGATGCAGATGAGACAAAAGAACCTCTTTGTTATCATGGTATTACCTACTTTCTTCTTATTAGATAAATATGTAGCGCTATTTCGGTCAAGAGCACTGATTCATGTTTACGAAAGCGGCGGAAGACGTGGATATTTCAAAGTCTACAATCAAAAGAAGAAAAAATTACTGTATTTATTAGGAAAGCCAACGTATTCTTATTCAGGAGCCAAGTGGAAAATCAATACAAACTTTCGTGGAAGATTTTACGGAGTGTTCGCATTAGGAGACAAAGAGATGGAGAAAAAATACAGAGCAAAGAAAATGAAAGCTCTAGAAACAACAGAAAAAGAACCAATGAGCGCAGGCCAAGTAAAATACAGAGAGCAAAGAGATATAATTCTATTCGCATTAAGAAAATCTACAAAGATGACGTACGAAGAAATCTCAAACTTACTAGGGGACTACGATTTCGAAATGTCGATAGCTCAGATTGGCGCAGTCTGCTCAAAGTTCGGAGATAAAGAAAAGCTAAGGAGAAATTACATAAATAAAGGTGAAGAAGAAAAGCCAAAGCCTAGAAAGAAAAAGAAAGTGGTGTCTGAACCAGTAGTAACAAAAGAAGAGCAAGCAACGGAAGTAGGCGCAGAAGCAATCGAAGAAGCAATCGCACTTAATGAAGTATTCGAGGAAGAGTTTGAAGATGATCCTGAAATGGCTAAAGAGTTCTAGATTTTTGTAACTGATTAGTGAAAACGAAAGTATATAAATAGATATTGATTATAAATAGTATGGTAGAAAAGACAACTGAAGAAAAGAAAGCATATCACCAAAAGTGGAGAGAAGATAATAGAGATAAGTCCAGGGCCGCAGACAAAAAGTTCAGAGAGTCTCAGAAAAGAAAAGATTATCTTAAAGAATACAGAAAGACTGAAGCAGCAAAAGATTATAAGAAGAAGTGGGAAGATAATAATGTAGAGAAGAGAAGAGAGTATAGCAGAAATTATGGAAGAAGCGAGAAAGGTAAAATAAGATTCAAGAGATACTATAAAACAGATAAGGGAATATTGAATATGTTGAGGAAGCACGATGCGAAGAGATTAAAAGTAAAGAGTCCAGAGTTCACATTAGAAGTTATACAAATGATAAAGGAAAGAGACAAAGAATGCGTATATTGTGGGAAGGAATTTGACGGAGACATAGATCATGATCACATTAACCCCTTCCTTCCATTCAGCAAATATAATATAGTAAGATGTTGTAGCGAATGTAATAAGGATAAGTCAAGAGCAAATATGATAGAGTGGATAAACTTCAAAGGCTATAAGATTTCTCAGAAACTACTAGATTTATACAAGAAAGCATATTCTTAATCTATACCTCTAATATTTAAATAGAATATTACTAGGACTATTATGAAAAGACAACGTATTCATAATTTAAGGAGGGGAGATTAACAATGTTAGGAAATATAATTGGTGGATTCATCGTTATTTTAGTTGGGGTTACGCTTGCCCCAACCGTAGCTGATGAAGTAGCAGGAGCACAGGCTAATACAAATATTACAGGAGCTTCCTCTACAATCCTTGGACTTACTACATTATTCTACAACCTTTCCATTGCTGCTACAGCAATCGGTATCGCAGCACAAGGTTTGAGAAATAGTGGATTAATGTAAATCTAGGAAATACATAAAATGCAATACAATTTAAAAAACAAAGGGGAAAGGATCAAGGCCAGCTCTCGGGCGGTTATTTTTTCATCTTTCCTCTTTGTCTTCATTTTGTTAATCTCTTTCTCTTCAGTTTCAGCTTCATCTTTACAACTTGGTCTAGAAGATCAAAACACAAATTCTATAGGTATAAATTTTATACCAGAAGTATCTATTAATTACTCTTCACTTAATACAAACAACTCTCAATTCTTACAAGGATACACTCCTATAACTTTACGAGATTTCTTTCAATTAACTTACGATACTCTTTATTCTGATATAACAGAACCAGTTGCATTATCTCTAGGAAACTGGTCAGCAGATATGGGAGATTATTATACAAGCACACAAACAGATACAGCAATAGAAACTGCAAATACTTCTGTTGTTAATTGGGCAGATGGAAAGTTTGTTGTAAACTCAGGTGATAGTTTATCTGGGCAATATGATTTTAATGGCGGATGGACAAGCGATGGGTTAAGTATAATCGATGGAAATATTTATGCACAAACAGGTTACTTTTATAATATCTCGGGATTAGGTGTTAATAATTTATTAATCAATGGAAGTTTATTGCCAACAGTTGGATATGATAATCAGTTCGATATAGGTAATTCAACACTTAGATGGAATGATTTATATTTGGGCGGAGATATTTATTCTAGTGGTTCGGCTTATTTGGGTAGAAATTTAGAAGTAGTTCGTAACGTGTTAATTGACGGGCAAACTGGAATGGGTATCGTCCCAACAGGAAAATTATCTGTGGATGGAGAGGTTAAGGTTGGTGATGCAAATGACGGGGTTTGGATAAGAAGAAGCGGAACAAAAGGGGAGATTCTAGGGATAGACCAAGGGGGAGCAGCTTGGAATGATGTAGATATAAGGGCAGGCTCGGCAACTCAAGTATATTTAAAGACAGATGGAAATACTATAATAGGTTTGGATAATAATAAAATAATACAAGGAACAGATAATGATTACTCACAATACTTTGACGGAACAAACCAAATTTATAATTTAGTTTCTGGAATTTTTAGGTTTTTAGATTCGATGTTTATCGACGGGGATTTAGATGTAACTGGAAATATAACTGGTAACCAAATTTACGGAGGAATGTTTTACCATAATCACACAGCTACCCAATTAAATTTCGCAGTAGATGGACAATTTTATCAATTATTTATGCCTAATGCAACTCATATAAATGGATTTTCTCATGAAGATGATTCTTTAACTGGTTCTAATTTAACTGCTCAAGTAACAGGTCTTTATCAGGCTAGTTATATGGCTTCAGGAGATGGTCAAAATAATCATGAATATTATACCTCTGTTTTTGTTAATGAAGTAAATCAAGATAATTGTGAATACCATCATAAGATGGCGTCTGGTGGTGATATTATTACTCAAAATGGAGTTTGTTTTATTGCTGTTTCTGTTGGTGATAAAATAAGTTTGCGAACTGCTGATATTGGTGGAACTGGAACGGGAAATTATTATAGTTCTAATTTAAATTTAGTGAGGATTGGTGATTAAAATGGTAACTAAATTTCAAGGAGGATTAAAATGAAAAAATATATAATGATTATGATGGGGCTATTCTTTATCGGTTTAGTTAGTGCTATTACGGTTGGTACAATCTATACCCAGACACAGTTAGACTCTGCTGACGTTAGACTATCTATGTTAAATCCTAGTTGGGAAACTAAGGCTAATGGTAATTTATACATCAATCAATCTGAATGTAGAACGGATGCTGATGTTTGCTATGCCTATGTAACCTTAGCTACAACTTTACAAAAGAACCAAGAATATGATAATGAAACAAGTGAACCAATTGGTGATGTATACTATGAGGTTATTGAAAAGACAGTTAAGATTCCTTTCAGAACTACAAAATATTATGACATAAAAGCAATAAATGGAACTCAAGTTGCTTACGATACTTTAATGGCTGACTTATTTCCTAGGGCTAAACAGAAAATTCAAGATGAAATTAGAAGGATTAATAATTGGAAGACTAGAGATATTATAACTAAGCAAGAGAGTATCTTAGATATTGTAGACGGTAAATCTGTGGATGGTATAGTAGAGTAAAGGGCGGTATGAATTTGTGGGGAGAAATCCCAACTTATTATTATCAAAAGTAAAAGGAGGATAAAAATGAAAACAAATAAAAAAATAAACGGAATATTGTTACTAGCTGTATGCTCACTATTTTTTAGCATGACATTAATCCAAGCAACAGATTCACAAAATCCAATATTACCACCAGAGAAACAAGGAGAAGATCTATTACTTTATCAGACGTGTAACAATTGTACATCATGTAACTTTACAAGACTAAGCAGCCCAAGTAATGATACTCTATTATCAAACATGCAGGCAATTAAAGATGGAACGTATTATTCATTTAACGTGCTTGGAGGAAACTCTACAGAGCTAGGAACGTATACGTATTGTTATTCTTGTGGAAACTCAGTAGAATCAAGAGTCGGATGTGTAGATATACCAGTTACTCCATCAGGAAGAAATGGAAGTTCTAACATAGCATTAGTTATATTATTAATAATAATTGTCTATGCAATAACCTTCATAAGTTTCTTCGGAAGAAATATGATACTATCAATCTTAACAGGAATGCTAATGACTTTCTTTGGACTATGGATAATAAGAAACGGCCTAGTAATTTATAGAGACAATCTTACAAACTATTTCGGATATGCAACAATGGCAATAGGTGCGCTGATCGCATTATGGTCTATTTTAGCATGGATTGAAGAATTGTAGGGGTCTAATTTATAAATAGAAAGTGATTATAAATAACAAGGAGGTAACAAAATGGAAGAAAATGAAACAGTACAACCAGAACCAGCAAAAGAAGTAGCTCCAGCAGAACCAAGCAGAGTTTCTCTAGGACAAGTCGCAACAGAATACGCTAGAGTATATGTGACACCAGATGGAAACTTTAATATGGAGGACTATCTAGTTTGGTTAGGTAATTTAATGCTAGATACAAAGCAGGCATTAACTGGAAAATAATAATTTATTAGAGTGGTTTTTTATTTTGAATCACTATTTAGAAATAATCGGAGTTAATTCTCCGATTTAACAATCAACATGGAAAAAAAACAAGTAAAAAAGATGATAAGAAAAGTAATACCAATAATATTACCAATAATCTTAGTTGTAGCATATGTTATGAATAAAGATAAATTCTTTCTTAGCTTGGTAGCAATAAATCTAGTTTACATTAGACTAAAAGATAAGCTAGACAAAACAGATAAAGTAATAGTAAAGATAATTAAAAAGATAGAAGACGACCATGATTAAAGAGCATAGACTTAAGATTAGTGAAGGTGTAAAGAAAAATCTACCGAGAACGGCGTTTAAGAAGGGACGTAAACATACAGAAGAATTTAAAGAAAACTTAAGTAAAAGAATGTCTGGACGAATAGTAAGTAAAGAAACCAGAAAAAAGATAGGAAAAAGAAACAAAGTTATCATGAAAGAGAAATGGAAATCTGGTAATATAAGTAAAGCTACAAGAGATAACCTATTTAAGAGTGGAGACAATAGAATAGGGAAGGAAACACAATTTGAAAAAGGACATATGCCATGGATAAAAGGAAAGACACACTCAAAAGAAACAAGAAAAATAATGAGCAATGTATTATCAGAACAATATAAGGAAGGAACAAGAGTTCCACCAATGCTTGGAAAAAAACATTCAGAAGAAACAAAGGAAACAATAAGGGTAAAAAAAATAGGTAGCAAACTAAGCATTAAAACAAGAAAAAAATTATCACGAAGTCTAAAGGGAAGTAAGTCGTATCTATGGAAGGGAGGAATAACTCCAATCAGTACATTAAAAAGACATAACTCGGACTGGAAGATATGGAGAGAATCTATATTTAAAAGAGATAATTTTACATGTCAGAATAAAAGATGTGTGTATTGTAAAAATATAAAGGGAGTAATGCTACATCCACATCACAAAATACCAGTAGCTAAAGATCAATCTTTAATGTATGAAGTTTCTAACGGAATAACATACTGCGCAGATTATCATATTAAATTTGGAGGATTGCATAAAAACATAAAGTAATAATGGCAATTGTAGGAAATTTTAGATTAGGAGGAGACATTATACAAACAATAGTAGATAGGGAGAATACTTTATTTAGAGATACTTCTTCAGGAACAACTACTACAATAGCTGGATTAAAATTAAACAAGGCTGGAGTTATTAAAGAACATCCAAATTTAAAAGATGATGTAGACTGGAAAGAAAAAACAATAGAAAGATTAAGAGAACATCTCAAAACATTTAAGACAGAAAATAGAAAAATAAATTATATAAGAGACGAATTAGTGAAGCATGGATACACGCCACTATTTAAACAGTCCGATGGATTTAGAAGGAGCAAATTATAATGGCAATGAATTGGGATTGGTTAGTAAGTACAGTAATATTATTATGGTTAGGATTAACTATAGCTGCAAAAATAACTAATCAAAAGATACCAGAATTATTAGAGGGTATCAGAGACTTTTTTACAGGAGCAAGCGAAGACGCCATTGAAAGGGGGGCAGAATTAGCATACTATGACTGAACCAGATATGACAGAAGCACAAGCGCAAGACATGTTAAGGGAGATGGCACAAGGAAAACAAAATATGCACTCATTTTTAAGCAAAGTAGTAAACCAACTAAGTACAGTAAGACTAGGTAATTTAAGTCCAGAAGAACTTGGAATGCCAAAACTACCACAGAGAACTAACTTAGAATTAAGTTTATTTTGTAAAGATATAGTTGGAGACTATGATTTCTCAGACTATTTCAAAAATATGGCAGAGATTCAAACAGCATCATCCTTATCAAAGAACGGATTCCTAATGAACCTTGTGAACACGCTGAAGAAAGAGTTAGCAGATGTTTCCCCAAAACCACAATCAACAAATAAAGGTTGGTACAAAAGGAAAGGTGGGGAGACACCAGCTTAATAATGTTTGAGGAAATATGGGACGGATTCGTTGATGGTATCTCGTATCTCTTTAGCTTTGAATGGCTAGGAGATCTCGTAGAACTATTTGGATCAATGTTCGAGGGCTTATCTGAGTTAAGTATAACTGGGATAGTCTTAGGAATAGTAGGGGCCGCAACAATCTTTATAGCAAGAGATTATATGCTAACGCCATTCTTAATCCACATGGGACCAGCAGAAGCGATCTTCTGGGGAATAATGACATACGCAGGAACATTTGGAGCAGGATACCTAGTAGGAAAACATTTCGACAATACTTAGAAAGGAGGACGATAACATGGAACAAAAAGAAAATACAACTCAAGAAAAACCAATGCCTATAATGGATGAAGTAAAGATGCTTAGAGAGTTCAAAGAAAACACTAAGCAAAAAAAGAAGATGAAGATTCCAAGAAAGGCTAAAGTTAATCGGAGTAAGCTAAAGAAAGGATGGGTAGGAATAATTAAGATTGATGAGAACGGAAACATCTCTGGAGAAAAACAAAAGCTAGAAGATAGTACTGTTAGATTAAAAGATAAAACATATCATGCAATTGACGGAGAAGAAATTGGTATGTGGAACGGAAAACATACAGTAGTAATTCTAAAGACCTGGCAAAAGAATCCAATAAAGCTAAAGAGAAAAGAAGGAGAGGCAAACGAAACTCATGGACAAAAATATATCATGGCTAGAATGTTAGGAGATACTATTAAAGTAAAAGCAGCAGCAGGAGCAAAAGGATTACTATATTTCGTATTAGCAGCAGCAGTTGCATATGGTGCGTACATGCTTTTCACTGGACAGATTTAAATGGCATTTAAGGAACAGTCCTGGAAAGAAATGAAGCGGAACGGTATCAAGTTCAGTATGATAGTTAGAGATCAGGACTGGAGAAAACTTGAGACAATAGAGTTCACACCACAAAACTTCACACCAATAGTAAAAGACATTGGTAAAAGATATGGAATAGGTAAGGAACAAGAGAAACAATCTAGCGAATTTAAAGACGAGATGGACTTTCTAAAGAAAGCAAAATTAATTAGGTAGTGTAAGTACCTTTTTTTATTTTTCTAAGAGTTAATACCTCTAATATTTAAATAGAAATATACTCGTATTATTATGAAGTTTAAAGACATAGTAAATAAGAAAATCAATATAAGGAATCATCAAATTTCTTTCGACCTTAAAAAGAAGAAAGCAACTAAAGCAGGCATAGATATTAAAGACTTAATGGAAATGGATATAACTAAAATGAAGAGAAGAGAATTTAATTATTAATAAAATGGAAGAAGAAATAAATAGAAGATTAACAATATTAAATAAACATAAAGCTCCAGTTATTACTCAAAGATCACTAAGAGGCGGAATGCAAGAAAGATTATACAGACAAGAATCAATAAGATATGGAAAAAAGATAAAGAGTAAAACAAAGAAGTTAAAGAATAAATTAACTTTAATAGAACAAGCAAAGATAGTTAGTAGTCCAGATAGTTTTAATACATTATCAGCATCAAGCATCGAACCACTAGACAACTTTGAAGAACCAGTCTTCAGAAGAATAAGAAGTAAAAGAGGTTTCTTTAATGAATAAAATATTTATAATTGGTATTGTTTGTTTAGTTATAGTTAGTGTTATTAGTGTGTCCGCATTATTAGTAGACGGAGAAGAAAAGATTTATAGTTTCGATGATGATGGTAAAACTCATAACTGGAGAGTAACACAACAGCCACCATTAAAAACATTGATTACTAAAGACGAGTATAATAAAATATTTAAAGATTATCAAAATGGAATACTTTCAAAATCAGAAGCATCTAATAAATTAAAGAGTGTGAGAATTGATTAATGGCTGGTTCAATAGCAGATTTTAATCGTAGAGTAGCAGACACAAAGAGAAGATTGTCTAGCGGAGGAGGTTCTTCTGGGAGTGGAAGTTCTTCTAATAGTGCAAAGGCTAGACAAGACCAACAGAGCCAGGCGATAGCAGATTGGAAGTCTGGAAAAATATCACAGGAAGAGGCATCAAGAAGAATTAAGAATATCCAAAGAGGAGGAGGAAGTGGGGCAGCCGCAGATCCAGCAAAACAAAGAGCATTTCAAGAATCACTGGCAAAATCACAAAGGGCAGCAGATGCAAAAGCAGCAGACGCAAAAGCTAAGGCAGCAGCAGACGCAAAAGCTAAGGCAGCAGCAGACGCAGCAGCAAAGGCATCAGCGGCATTAGCAGCATCAAGAACACAAACAGCATTAAGAAGCAGTGAGATACAAAGAGTATCTCAAGCTCAAACATTTGAGGACAAGACAAGAATATCCAGAGATATAATTAACGAGAGAAAGGGAAGGGCAGAGTTATCAAGAATAAATAAAGAGAGAGAAAATATATTAGCAGGTAACAGTAGTGTAAGAACACAAAAACTAAAAGACTCAAAGACTGGAGACGAATTAGAAATTACAACAACGACAGGAAAAGGTAGAAGAAGAGTTTTCGAAGTTAAGAATTTAGTAACTGGAGAAACAACCGTAAGAACTTATGCTCCAGGAAAAGCTGGTGGAAGAGTAAGTCAGACTGGAGGAGTAATGATGACTGGCGAAGTAGAAGAAGTAAAACCAGTAGATAATATATTAGAGTCTGGAGTAGACATAAGTAAATCTGATGGGACTGTTTCTTCAGTACCAAAGAGAAATTGGTTAGAAAAACTACAATACAAACTTACATCTACAAAAACATCAGACCCAACACAAACAATAGCAGAGAGGGCTGGAGAGTTAATTGGTACAAACGTAGCAGGAGGTACTTATGAAAAAAGTCTTATTGCGACAACACTTAAATCTATAGGAACTGGAATTGATAAAATTAAAAGCTCAGATAAGCCACGAGAATTTACATTAACACCAACATATAAAGATAATTTAGGTATGAGCGTTGGAGGAACAGCAACAATGACTCCTAGTGAAAAACCAGTAAACCCATGGGAAAAACCAGTTAGAGAAAAAGTACCAAAGTTTAAACCAAGTGATATATGGAAGGGGGCATTCGGAGAAGTATACAAAACACCATCTGGAACAGTGACATATGAAGAAAAAAGAAAGATTGTAGATAGTGCATTTAGAGTTGGAGGTTCTAAGGATGCTACAAAATATGATATATCTCCAGGTTATAAAGATCCATTTACTGGTTTAGACATAGGAGGAACTGGATCAATTACAAACATTCAGGGAGTAGAAGATAAAATTGGCTATGGAGTATCAATACCAATAGTTACACAGGTACAACAAACAATCTTAGCAGGAAAGTTACGAGAGTCACAAGCCGAAGTAGATTATCAAAAAAGATTAAAAGCATATAATAAAGAAATGTTATTCACATCATCTTCAGGAACTGGTATCGTAAAAGATGTAACTCAAGTGAGTACTCCAACAGTTGGATTTTTTCCTGGTCAAATTTTAAAGGGAAAGAGCGCATTCAAAAAAGATGTCGTTACTGATGTAGTATCTTATCCAAACTTAAATATAGATAAATTGAAAACTAATGTAGGATTAAACCCAACACTTAGTCTATCATACGATAAGACAGTTGAAGATACAGGAAGCGGAACAATAACATCATATGGAAACATAGCGGTAAAAGATAGTATGGCAAGAGTACTACCAGAAGATGCTGGTGATACACTTTTACAAAAAGGTTCAAAGGGTGGATATATTACTCCTGCTAATGTCGCTTATGTCGCAGTCGCAGCCCCATTGGCATCTGGTCTAGCTAAGGGAGCAATAACATATGCAGCATTCGGAACACTAGGTGGAGCAGCCTTGGTTGAATATCCAGCAGTTACATTATTAGGATCTACTGGAAGTAAAGTAGCAGCAGGAGCAGTTGTTGGTGGAATAGGGTTAAATGTAGCTAGTAAAGTAGTTAATGAAAGTGTTAAGGGATATACTACTGAGTACGAAAAATATGGTGTAAGTAAGTTAAGGGGTGCAGTACTTGGTGGTGCTAGTGCAGCAGCACACGAAGCAGGATTCTTTATCGGATTAAGTGGTGGAGATTTATCACCAGTACAGGTTCAAGCAATAAAAAACCAGGAAACAGGAGAGGCATTAGCATATTCATTAGGAGTTGTAAATCCGTTAGGAAGAAGCGGACGTGCTGTAGCAACATACACAAAAGGTAAGGGATTTAATCTTGGAGCATTTAATCTAAAAAATCTACCAGCTGGAGTAACATTTGAAGCTGGGAACCAATTAGGACTACAAGCATTAAAGAAAGGAATTAAGGCATCTGGAAATACTGACTATAAGAACGTATTAAATATAGTTGAAGAAGGAACTGCCATAACATACAAAGCATCATCTCCAGATAAGTCAGTTGTTAAGTTTGGAGAAAGAACACTTGCTGGAATGAATAAGGCAGAAGCAGAAGCATTTACATCATTAATAAAAGAACAATCAGCAGGCTCTGGTAAGTTTTCATTTAAAGCATACGGTAAAGCAATAAAAGAAGATGCCTTTGGTGGATTATTTAGTAGGGGAAATACTCCAGCAGTAGAAAGAGTATTTGGTTCTAAAGCTACAGAGGCAGAAAGAGGAATAACAAGATTAACTGACGATATGGATAGAAATCTATATGGAAAAGTAATAGAAGGAACATCAAAAGACGCAGCAAGGTTAAATAAAATTTCTTCTTCAAACAAGTTCAGTTCTAAAGACGGACAATTATCATTCGGAGAACATAAAGTAGTAGAAAGCTTTGGACAAGATGTTTTAATACAAGATGTAAGTCCATTAGGTTATAGTCCACAGTACCCAAAAAGAGCAACATTTGAAGGCGGTGGAGATGTAGCAGTACAAAAACTAGGAGAATCAATTACACAAAGGGGAGCAACAGTATTACAAGTGACTGGTGGAGATAGTGGAAGTTGGGTTCTAGGTCCAAGAGCTGGACAAGAAAAAGCAGTAGCAGACTTATATAAAATGTTCGAGAGAGGTTTAAAAATAGAAGGTTCAAATTCAGATGTAGTAAAAAGATATGGGGAATGGGCTACTAAGACTAATCCAAATATAGATTTAGCATCAGGAACAATAGGAGGGCCAGCACCAACATATGTTACAGCAGCTCCAGTTACAACAACATTAATATCATCAGGAGCATCATTAGGAATATCTTCGGCTGGTTCAGTTAAGGGAGTCAGCTTAGGAACAACAAGTACAGACAGTAGTATTGGAGACAGTAAAGTAACAACAATATCAGTAAGTACAGCTCCGTCCAGTGATTCATCATCTATATCAAAACTTTCAATATCAAATGTATTAAAAGGTTCAGGAAAGTCTAGTGGTTCAAGTTCATCTAGTTCAGCACCAAGCTCTTCAAGTCTTAGCTCATCATCATCTCCATCTAGTTCTTCTAGTAGTTCGTCTAGTCCATCAAGCTCTAGTAGCTCTAAATCAAGCCGTTCAAGTCTTAGCTCTTCATCATTATCATCAAGTTCTAGCTCAAGCTCCTCTAGTTCTCTAAGCTCAAGCTCCTCTAGTTCTTCATCATCAAGCTCTAGTAGTTCTAGTTCATCTCCATCTTCTTCCTCGGTTAGTTCATCTAGCTTTCCATCTTCTTCATCATCCCCAGCAAAGAAAGCATTAAAACAATTAAAAGGAATGAAGGGCGGAAGCTTTGAAGTATTCGCAAGAGTAGGCGGAGTAGATGTTTCAATAGGAAAAGCAAAGACAGCAAAGGGCGCAGCTAAGAAATTAAGTAAGAAACTTAAAAGCACAATAGCAGCATCTGGATTCATAGAAAAAGCAGGAGAAAAATTATCAGTAAAGGAAACAGGATTAACAAACGGAGAATTTAGAGTAAGCAAGTTGGACGCCTTTAGAGTCGTTCAGAAAAAATCTAAAAGATTAGGTAGCAAACAGGAAACATCACAGATACAATATTTTAAGAAAGGCTCTCAGAAAAATTCGTTTAATATAGGATCTTCTAGTCGGAGGAAAAACAATCGAAACTCTTTCTTCTAATAAAAAAGCTCAGACTGTCTTTTTATTTTTAATGTTAGGAATTACTTTTTTAGTTTTAGCATTAGCATTAACTCCAGGATTATTTACAGTTACCGAAGAAGCAACAAGCACAGCAGAGTTAAATTGTTCAAGTCCATCTATATCAGATCAAGACAAAGCAGTATGTACTAGCCTAGATATTATGCCTTTCTTATATTTCGGGGCCATCATGGGACTAGCATCAATGTTAATAGCTGGAGGAATACTATGATGAATAAACGTGGCTCAGTATTCTTCGGGGTATCAATAGGAATTTTTATCTATATAATGGGTGTACTATTTCTTCCTTTCTTAATGGATGACGTAACAACTTTCAGAGATGCAATGAGTTGCTCAGATACAACAAATACTGGAGGAGTACTTTTATCGTGCCTTTTAGCGGATTCCATGATTCCATATCTAATATTTTTCTTTATATCATTATCAATAGGATTTATTGTGGGGGCAACTACGTAATGAACAAACTATTTACCTTCTTACTACTAAGTTTATTCCTAATTAGCTTCACATCCGCCTTAGACTTATCAGCAGTTTCCCTAGAAAAAGTTGGAGTAGATTGGGATAATGTAGATTTATTTACAAAGACAATAGACACATCTGTTTATGGCAAATATGAAATAAGAAATTCTGTCTTAGGTATTCCATTCTTATCTTTATCTAAAGTTGCAGATATAGAATTAAAGGCTAACTCTGATGTTTGTGGGGTTAATTGCTTCGCAGATAAAGAAATAACATTATATAATGATGGTGTATTAATTGATGATATTATATTTAAAACAGAACAAACAGACGGAAGTTGGATTGAACAGGATATTAGAAACTTTCAATTTAAAACTTGGGATAATCCCTTATCAAGAATAGAAACAAGTTACAAAGAAAGATGTTCTGGTAATTATACCGACGAAGAAACAGATACATTTTATCCTTTGGTTTGTGAAGATGTAAGAACAGACACTACTATTTATTATAAATTAATTGATACTTACAAAACTGTTTGTGTTAATCCACCGTTAGCTAAGGGTGAAGAACCAGTATTAAATATTAATGGAACTATCCCACAAATTTGCTCTCAAGTATTCGACAAACAAGTTGAACAAATTTATGATGGTTATACTAATTATGAAATGGGAGAAGTAGTTAAAGCAGGAGATTATAATTTAAGATTAGAAGGTGAGAAAAAACCTAGTAGAACAGTAGATTGGATTGTTAAAACTAACGGAATTTGGACAGATGAATGGGCAGTATGGGGAAATATATCAGCAGGGGATGATGCAGAAGTTATTCTAAACTCCCCAACAGATAACGCAATAGCTTATAATAACCCTGTAACATTTAGTGCAAGTGCCGAAGTAAGTGGTGGGGCTACTTTAACTAATGTTACTTTATATAATAATATTAGTGGAACTTGGGAAGCTAATGGGACGACAGATTTAAATTCTTTCGATTGGACAGATGATATTGTTGCTTATTATAAACTAGATGAAACAAGTGGGACAAATGTCATTGATAGTACAGATAATATAAATGGGACAAATGTAGGAACAGCAACAATAAATGTTACTGGTAAAATTAATACAGCTTATGACTTTGATGGAACAAGTGATTATATAAATGCTAATCAAAATATAAATGCTAATACAAATATTTATACTTTATCTTCTTGGATAAATTTTGATAGTTTAGATGCTGCATTATTTAGTTCCGATGAATCAAATTCTGAACCTAGAGGAATACAAATGGCTAGTTTTGGTGATGGTTCAGTTGGTATTTATTCTGGTAATGTACAATATACATCTGCTACTGGATTAATAACAACTAATAATTGGTATTATATAACATATATCTTAAATGGTACAAACTCTAAAATATATGTTAATGGGCAAAATGTATTAAACGCATCAGCTACATTTAATAATGTAAATAAAGCATTATTAATAGGACAAAGAAGTACATCTATTCCAAGTGGTTTTGTAAATGGTAAAATGGATGAAATAAGTATATTCTCAAAAGCATTAACAAGCGACGAAGTAAAAACTTTATATAATAATGGAGATGGTTTAGCTTATAATATTGGGATAGCAACTTCCTCAACCCAAACATTCTCAAGAACAATAACAGACACAACAAATTGGAATACGAAATGGTGTGACAGCGATGGAGATTGTGGATTTGCACCAGCTAACTTTACAGTATTATTAGATGACGAAGCACCTTCAATAAACATAACATCACCAATAAATACTTTAGATTATAATTATGTAGGGAACAACGAAACCTTAAATGTAACCTTCACAGATACAAACTTAGATTCTTGTTGGTATAATTACAATGGGACAAACATATCAATTGATAATTGTTTAACAGGAGTAAGTAACGCAACAAACTTCACATTAGAATCGGGTAACACAAACATGACTATTTATGCTAATGATAGTTTAGGAAATTTAAATTCTACATTCACAAGTTGGAATTATACATACTTAGAAAACAATAGAACACACAGCTCAACAAGTTTTGAAACAGCAAGCGAAACATTCGCCATAAACGTAGAAGGCGCAACCTCAGTAGCTTTATTTTACAACGGAACAGAATATACTACAACAAAATCTGGAAACGATTACACAAGAACATTACAAATGCCAGTAGGACAACTAGGCAACCATTCAGTATATTGGAGATTTGATGACGCACAAAATTCATATACATCTTACCAAAATGTTTCAGAAACAATATTTACATTATGTAATACATCCTATACAACTACGTTCTTAAATATAAGTTTCAAAGACGAACAAAACCTAAGTATAATAAACGCAGGTATTCCAACAAGTACATTTAATTATTGGCTAGGAGACGGAAGTGTATCAAAGACATATACGTTTATCAATATATCAGATAACTCTAACTATGAATTTTGTGCAACACCAAACAGGACACTAAGTCTAAACACTTCACTACAATATAAACAAGGGACCACATACCCACAAAGAACGTATTCCTCAAGTGGGATAACATTAACAAACGCAACTACAAATATAACACTATATCTTTTAGAGTCGGGAGATGGTATATACCAAGAGTTTATTTTACTAAGTCCTTCTGGATCAGTTATTCCAGGAGTAGCAATAGATGGAAGTAGAATCTTAGAAGGAGTATCAACTAACGTAGCAATTGGCTCAACAGATGATACAGGCTCAGCAACATTCTGGTTAAACCCAGACTTCTCACACGACTTTACATTTACAAAAGAAGGATACGATGTATTCGAGCTTACATATACTCCAACTGGACAAAGTAAATCTATTATCTTAGGTGGAGGAGCAAGCGACTCAGTTATAGATGATACTACAAAAGGAATAACATATTTCTTATCACCAACAGACGACTTCTTAAAGAAAAATACAAACTATAATTTTAGTTACACAATATCTACAAGCTATTGGACATTAGATAGTTGGGGATTTGTATTAAAAAGTTCTAACGGAACAGTACTGAGTACACAGTCTTCAACAAACGTAGGCGGAGGAACATTGACATCTGAGATAAATACAACAGAATATTCTAAGATAATTATGGAACATTACTATGTAGTAAACTCAACTAGAACAGATTTTACAAGATACTGGAAGACATATGCAACAAACGAATATAGTTTAAGTCATTTATTTGAAAGAACAACAACTTATATAAATGCAGATGTGTTCGGAATATTAGGAGATGACAATGGCCAATTCAGTAAGGCATTAATATCAGTATTAATAATCTTATTGGTTGTTGGCGGAATAATTATGAGATATGGAATAAATAACGAAGCAACAATAATGGGTATGATAACTGGACTATTAGTCTTTATGAATACAATAGAAATATTACCAAATGTATCAATATTTGAAAACGCAATACTATCCTTCGGAGACCTATTAGTATATGTAACAATGATAATGACCATCGGATTTATTATTAAGGGGGAAAGATTTTGAAATTCTACTACTACGCAATTATATCAATAGGAATAATGCTTACTTTAGCACTAGCTGGAGTAGATGGAATAGGAACAAACGTAAGAACTTTATTTATAGACAACGAGACTAATACAATGATACAGCCAGCAACGCAATATAATGGGTCAATAGGATCAGATCCAATGGGAGTAGTAAATGATATAAAATCAACAAGCACAAGTCTTTGGACTAAATTCTTATTAGCGATGTTAGGAATGGCATTGCTTGGTGGAATAACTGGGGTGCAGATATTAGGTTCTGGTATAAGTCTAGATGTTAGAAGAATGCTCATGGCAATAATATCGTACGGAATATTCGGAATTTTTGCATCAGACATGTGGACATTAGTTACACTGGTATTTAGTTATGGAACAGATTGGATTAGTTGGTTCATGGGAGTAATAATAGCAACTTACATAGCTGGATTTGCTATAGCTTGTTTAGAATTTGTAGGAGGAGCTGATTAAGATGTCGGAGTATATAAATCCCCTAGATTTTAAGAAGGTTTTACTAGAAGTATTCTTAGGAAGCCCAGAACTATTTATGTTTGCGTTCACAATACTTATTAGTTTTGTATCTGCAAAGTTTGGATTCTCAAACAAAGTATATATTATAATCCTAGTTATCAGTTCATTATTGTTCGGAGTATATTTAGGAAACGCAATCTACGTATTAGTAATCTTCTTAGTAGGATACATATCATTTAAATCAATAGCGAGGATTGTGGCTTAGTACCTCTAATATAAAAATGGAGATATACTCGTAAAAACAATGGGGTTCAAAGATGTCATAGAAAAAATTGGAAGGGGAAGCAAGGAACGTAAAGAGTTACTCAAACAAATAGATCAGAATGTTAGAATGAATAAAATTATAGAAGATCGGCAAAAGAGTTCTAACGAACGTGAGCTTGACAGATATATGGATGAAGACCGAGAAGCGTCAATCAAAGAGCACTTAGAATTTGCTAGAAAGAAAAGAGACGATGATATAAAGTTCGGTCACAATCCGATTAATGCAAAAAATATTATGAAAGCAGAGTGGAGCGTTTTAAAAGAAAAGAATCAGTTTGCGGGTAAGAGTGATATGTTAAATGGAACTGAGTCTATAATGAAAGATAATCCAAACCTTCTAAGAAGCAATAATAAACTTCTAAAATCTAATAATCACTTACATAAAACAGGAGTATTGCATAATGGGGGAGGGATGTTTAAGATTTGAGATGGCAGTGGATAGAGAAAAAATAAATAATGGAATAAAGAAATGGAAGAAGGAAAATCCAGATAAAATTAAGGAGCAGAAGAGAAGGTGGAGAGAAAGGCATAAAGAGGAGATTAAAGAAACTTTTGATAACTGGAAGGAGGGATCGGATTATCTAGAAACAAATAAGACAAATCCTATTGAAACCGCAGCAGAAAATATAATAAGAGACGAAGCAAGTAAGAGGGGCCAGATTATTCATGGGACCAGGGCATTAAATCAACAAGTACCTGCATATCTTAAAAGAAAAACAGAAGACTTCGATGTCTATACTAAAGAAGCAAAGAGCGCAGCTAAAAGAATTGTAGCTAAGTTAAATAAGATTAGTAGGAAAGAAGAGTTCGAGGTAGTTCCTGGAATCCATAAAAATACTTGGAAAGTTAAGTCAAAGAGTTCTGGAAAAACTATAGCAGATTACACTGGACAAGGTAAGAAACCAAGATCAGTAAATGTTTTGGGAGTTAGATACGCAAGATCAGAAGCATTAAAGAGAAAGGCAAAGAAAATACTAAGAGATGAATCAGCTAGTTTCAGGCATGATAAAGATAGAGACACACTCCAACGAATTAAATTAACAGAAGAATCATTAGATTGGTAGACTACCTCTAATATTTAAATAGAACTTACGAGTATCTATTATGGCCATGTCGTTTAAAAAATCAGAAGAGCTAAGAAAAGTTAAGACTGCACTCAGTCAAGCACAATCGTTTCAAAGAAAGGCAGAGAAAAGTGGAGAAAGTAGCTCAGTTATTAAGGGAGTAACAAAGGCAGTAAAAAAGTTTAAAAGAGCAAAGAAGGATATAGAGCAAGGAGAAAAGACAAAGGAAAAGATTAAGTCAAAAATACATAGAGCAGTCTCTGGTGACATAAAAGCATTCAAGAAACCATTTCTAAGCAAGCCAAAAGCTAAAGGTCCAAGACCAATCTCAGCAAAGAAAACATTAAGATCATTCGCAAATAGCACGGGCCCATTAGTAAGAGAAGTAGAAGAAAGAGAAGTAGTCCAGGATAACAGAAGTCAATTCTTTAGAGATGAATTTAGAAGAGAAAATACAGGAGATAACAAATGGCTAAGTTAGAATCAACAAACGTTGTAAAATTAAGGAGGGGAGATGATAAATGAAGAAAGTAAATAAGACAGGAGAGACAAGTATAGGATTTATCGTTCTAGCCTTTATTGGTATTATAGTTGCTTTAGCACTATTTACACCAATAGCTGATACGACTGGATCAATGAGAAATTTACAGACTGAAACATTAGCTAATTATACAACTGCCGTAGCAGCAAATGATAGCATAACTCTAGAAGGTAGAGAAGTTGTAGGAACGGTTGTCGTAGTAGATGCGACAAATACATCTGATGTATGGACTGCAAACTTCAGTTCGGTTACTACTAATACAGCAGGAAGCCTAGCAAATCTATTGAAGACAAGTGATGCAGCGGTTACAGCTGGACAGAATGGATCTTTAGTAAGCGTTACTTATACCTACAAACCATATGGATATAACGATGGCAGTGGAGCTAGATCTATTATAGGAATAGTTCTAATCTTTGCAGCTATAACTATAATGGCATTCGCATATGGACCAGTAAGAGATGCTTTAAGTGATATAGGAATCGGTAACTAAGATGGGAAGTATATTAGGAATCATACCATTAGCACAATCAGCAGCATTAGCTGGAGAAAGTGCTAAGTTCGCTAAGAAACCACATAAAAACGCAGGAGACTTCGTTGGAGAAGCAGCTAAGACTATTGTGGGAGCAAGCCTTATTGGAGAAACCGCAGACATACTTGGATCGTTTTAATAAATAACTTTTGATTTATCCCCAATTAAATTTCAGGGGAATCATTTTCTTAGAGTAGGAAGGAGGGCAGACGCAAGCTTTATCGGCATTCTGCGTCTCCCACCACCTTTTTTCAGTTAATTATATAACGAGTAATAAGTTTATTAACCTTTCTATTTTGTTACTAGACAGTGAAAAGAACTAAAGTGTCACCAGAAAATGAAAACTAAAGTATAAAAAGAACTATCAATTAAGACCTTTATGAAAGAGAGCAAAAAAGTGATACTTCACCTGATAGTTTCCGAAATTAAAAAGGGAAATGGACCAGCAAAGATTTCTAAAAATAACAATATAAAACCGCAAACTTTACAGTACTACCTTCGACAACTAAGGAAAGACAAGGTAATATGCAAAGAAGGTTATGGATTATGGAGAGTTCTAAAAGAAGTATCAAAAACAAGCAAGGCAACTAAACAAGTAAAACAAATCAGGGGTCACGCTTTCAATTGGAGAGTTAGGTTCAAACAAGAAATAGATTGGAAAAGAAGATTAAAAGAAAACAATATCAAATATCAATTGATAGGAATAAACAAGACAACCCCAAGAATAATATTCAATGGAAAGAAGATATGGCTAACAAAGACAGGACTGGTAATATATGAGCCGCAATCATTCTTCTCAGCGAGTTCTTATACATCTAAAGGTATGGCGGTATGGGAACTCGATAGTACGGTTAAAATGCTAGGAAGGGCACTTAAAATCAGTCTGGAGGGGTATAGGTTCACAACGTCAAGAGAACACTACGGAATGATAAAGAACGAGATGGCCAGACAATATAATGATAAGGGAGACAAGCTATTCATATCAGACGATGAGGGAATTTGGTTATGGATAGATGATTCACATGGACTAGCGGAACTAGAAACAAACGAGCCAACCAATAGTAGAATGGTCCAAGGTTGGTATAACGATATGAAGAAAACAAAATTCGAGGTTACGCCAACATTTATACTGGAAACGATTAACAAGACTAACGATATGATTATGCAAAACGCAAAGAACCATAGTTACTACGCAGAGAATCTTAAAAGTCACGTCGAGGCAGTCCAAACATTAAGTAAATCAGTTAAGGAATTAAAAGACGAAGTAATAAGGTTAAAGAACATAAAATGAAAAGATCATCAATTAAAAAAATAAAGGTTTGCTTCGGTAATAAAGATATGTTCTACAAAGAGAAACTCAGAGACTGTATTCACTTTCAATTCAAGAGAAGATGTTTATTACAAGTAAATGGAAAGCCTTTTCAATAATTTTAGTAACTAATAAGTGGGAACGAAACTATATAAAGGAAACTTAATTATAAATGGTATGGTGATTAGAGGAGACAAAGAATATGACTGAGAAACCATGTGAAGAATGTGGAAAAGACACGCCAGTAAAATATCTTGGGAAAATTAGAGGAAAACAACTTTGTAAAAAATGTAGGAGAAATATAAGATTAAAACACAGAGCAGAAACATTTAAGATGACAGACAACGAAGAAAAGGCAAAGATATTAAGTCTACAAAAGAAACAAGAAGCAGAATATAATCAAGCAGCTTACAAGAGAGCAAGAAAAGATACTATCAAAGAAGAATCAAAAGGAGTAGAACCAAAGATTAAAGGAAGCGTAAGAGGAAAGATAAAAAAGAAATCGAACTCATATATTACAATCCAGGAAAGACAAAACTTTTTAAGAATGTTAATAAAAAGAGGATTAAGTTTTGATGACGCAAAAGAAAGAATAGCAAATCTAGTTAAAGAACAAGCGAGAGTAAGAGATGTAATGAAAGAAGATAATAAATCAAACACAGAAATAAAAAAGAAACAGCAAGAGATGATAGAGGAGCTATGGAAATATTAAAATGGATATAGATACAATAGTAATGATAGTAATCGGTGTAGTGGTCTTATTCTTAATAGCAAGATTAATCAAGAGAGGCTGGTTCTGGACAGATAAACAAGGAAACCATTTAACAATTAAGCAATTCACAAGTAGATATAAAGACGGGGTAGTTAGCATAAGCCCACTTCAACAAACAACAACAACGCTATGGGCGTTTCTTCCTATGTTCGCAGGTATAATCTGGGGGATCGTGGTGACACTGATAGGGGGGATGTTTTGGATGTCTTTGATTCTTGGGGGATCACTTCCAATAACCTCCGTTCAGTTCATTAGTAACTTTCAGAAGTATAGAGCCCAAAAGGCAGCATCAGATATGATGAGAGAGTTAGAAGATAAAACTAAAAAGAAAGGGAGGAAAAAATGAAAGTAAAAGACGGAGTTTATTTTTGTCCATGGTGTACAAAGAATTTTAACAAAGATATTAAGAGTATAGAGGGAGCAGGTAAAAGAGGAAAAGTACAAGGCCAGGCAATGTGCACAAGATGCGGAAGAGCAGTATCACAAAAGACAAAGATAGAAATGGATTCAAAGAAAGAGAGAGGAGAAAAAGTATGAGTATAAGATCAATAATGTTAATAGTAATCGTAGTCTTGTGTGTCACAGACTTATGTCTAACATATTATTACGTAGCGAAGTATAAGAAGTGGCAGCCAGACAAACCATACAAAATGATTGAGTTAAATCCATTACTAAGATTCGCCTGGGATAACTTTGGATTACATTTAGGAATGATTATAGCGTCGGTAGTAATACTTTCATTAAACTATATCGTAGCAAAGAACGCACACTGGTCAATCGCAACTATCTTATTAGTAATATTAATATGGGTAATGTTCAATCACACAAAGAACCTAGGATTATTATCACAACTAATAGAGAAGTATCCAACAGGACATTTACCACATGAAATATTCGGAAAGGTAATAGGTAACAACTAAATAATATGGAGGACAATAATGAACGAAGAAAAAGCAAAAGCTTACCTAGAGAGAAAAGGAAGAGACGTAACTGAGAAAGAGATAAACAAAGTTATGAAGAAAGGTAAGATTTACGGAGATCCAATCGCAATGTGCGAGTAAGTAAAAACAAACAAATTTAATTTAATTTTTTTATATACAGAACAAAACAAGATGGTAGAAAAACATGGAACATGGCCAGCAAATGCAAGAGTAAACGTAGACTACTCTAAAAAGAAACCTAAGATTAGTTTCGACTATCCAAAGAACGGAGACAGTGCAAAGAAACAATCTATAAAGCAAAACAGGATGGGTCCACATACATTTATTCTATTTATTATTCTATTTTGTTTTATGTATTATCCATATTTTACTAATGGACTGGACGTTGGTATTGATTATCCAGAAGAATGTAATGTAACTCTAGAAAGCCATTATCTAAATATGTCCTGGTATACAGAATCGGACGGAACAAATATAACAGTTGATAAATACAAAACATGGATAGAAGGAGCAAACTTCACATGCGATAACCAAACATATTTAGTAAAATTTTCAGACGGAGATATGGATGGATATGGAAGCTTTGAAGGATTCTACCATGCAGACACACATACAAGAGAATCACTATTAATATTATTAAGGTTTCTTTTTCTACCATTATTATTATTTTTTATAGTTAATCACTACCTAACAAACTATCTAGTAAAACAAAAGTGGTATCAAAAATGGTTACCAAAACACAACGCAGATGGATGGATAAAGGGAAGAAAGAAAAAGAAGTACGTAAACTTCAAACCAGAAGATGTAGAAAACAACATGGTAGAGATTCCAATGTTTAATAACGTAGAATTAGATTACAAAGCATACGGAGATTTCTCAGAAAAGCTGTTAAGAATTAGTATAAGAGAACATCAATATAATTATTATAAGAATGGAAAGGTAGGAAAGAAAAAAATAGAGCTATTCAAATGGTACGCAAGATTTTATTTCAAAGATAAACCAAAGACAGGAAACATAGAGGTAATATTCCAATAAGATGAAAGGAGGCAAAATAAAATGTTTGAAAAATTAAAACAAAAACTTTTAGAAAGAATAGAAAGAGACGGAGTAAAATCCCAATGTACTTATACGCCAGTAGCATTCTGGTCAGGAAAGAAAGGAAATCCAATAACTGAAACGGTTTATATGAAAAGATCTAAGATGCCATTAATAGGAGACTGGGCAAGAATCTATCCACCAGTAACAGAATACGGTAAGTGGAATCTAATAAATCTAGTATTCGGAGGAAAGAAAAATCTAATAAAGCTATTAATTATAGCAGCAATTGTTGGATCAATATTCGCAGGATTCAATGAACTATTCCAATACATAGAACAGCTAAAAGGATTAATACCAACACAGATATTAGTAGCATAACTATGGGAAAAAAAGAGGTGATACCTTGTATTTTTTATTTTTATATACACTGTAAGCTTAAAGAGAAGTACAAAGCTGGAGCTATCATAAACGCAAAAGAAGCTTCAGACTTTCTCTTTGAGTGGAGGATACCAACAAAGATGAGACCAATAGTAATTAGAGAGTTGCAAATGCTAGGTTTACTAAGACGAGTAAACAAGAAGACAATGGAAATAGAGAGATCAGAGTTCGACATAGAAGACATAAGAGAGTTCTCCAAAGTGGTAGGACTCTTTTAAGTGTCACTAATCAATTAAAACGAAAGTATATAAAGGAAACTTAATTATAAATAATATGGAACAAATAAAATGGAACGAGCAAGGAAAGATTCGAGTAAGAGAATCAACAGAGGCGCAAGCAAAGCACTTAATAGTAAAATCATTAGTAATGTTCTATATCAAAATTAAACATAAGGATAGATCGAATATAGTAAAGATGTATACCGAGTGGCCAATAAACTCAGGAAAAATCTGTGATGTATATTATGAAAACGCCTGGAGCAAAGAAGCAATCGCATATGAGATTCAAGATAAAATCACAACAAAGTGGTCAGAAGAAACACAGAAAGCATACGACGGATGGGAAGTCCATGGAATTAAAAACGCAGACTACGTTGTGATAGATTTAAATAAAATATCAGACGACATAAACAAAATGAAGAAACAAATAAAGGAGTTAGTAATATGAAAGTAGAAAAAAAGATAGACAAACTATTAGACCAATACAGCAGAAAGATAATGACAAAGAAGATAGATCTAAAAAGTATTCTAATTGATTTCACAACAGACTACAACAAAATCTGGAGAGATGAAAAATGATTAGAAGAAAACTATTAGTAGAAAGAATAATCTTTTCCATAGATAAAAAAGCTAATTGTACTAATAAAATATCTAAAAAGGTAAACATAATATACACACACGTAGTAAGAGTGTTAGGCTTGTTAGAAAAGGAAGGCATAGTTGATAGAAGCAAAAGTAATGGAAGAACTCGTTTAGTATCTTTAACACAGAAGGGACAGAGAATAAGAAACGCATACATTGAATTAGATGAAGCATATTCACAATCTATCAATAAAGCGTCTTATACAAGCTCTACGAAAAGAACTCACAGGAAATGTGATGATAAGTATTTTGACAAACTAAACAACGTGAAGGATAGTTAACACGAATAATGGTAAAATATAAATGTGGACACGAAACTAATGGATTAATTATCTTAGATTCAAATGAATTAAGTATGACTGCATATCTAATATGGGTTGATTCTGTTGGAATGAATGGAGATAGAACTAAATGTTGGGAATGTTATTGTTCGCAGTCCAAACC
>Ga0222667_1000214_pt1 | contig 31740 bp, 34 predicted proteins | sample AntAcemetagen657_FD_179854 | JGI IMG/M metagenome (GOLD analysis project Ga0222667, IMG submission 179854) | Saline water microbial communities from Ace Lake, Antarctica - #657 | ecosystem: Environmental > Aquatic > Non-marine Saline and Alkaline > Saline | place: Antarctica: Ace Lake... | reverse complement strand
AAGACCCAGACCGAGACCCAGACCGAGACCGAGACCAAGACTGAGACCAAGACCGAGACCCAGACCCAGACCAAGACCAAGACCGAGACCCAGACCGAGACCCAGACCAAGGTGATAAACTATAAGTATTAATCAAAAACATATCTTACCATTTTAATTTATAAAATGATTCAATAGCTTGACGCATTACATAACAATTTTTTGGAAGTTTTTGCTTATCATCTGCTGCTTTAGCATCATATTGTCCAGTTTCAAATACTACACTAGCATCTTCTAATTCAATGTAAGTACCATTAATTGATTTAACTTTTCCGTGATAAATGTATCTAGCACATTGAAAAAGATAAGTTTCTCCAATCAAATCTTCTAAATTATTTATCTCTTTTACTTGGATTTCAGACCCAAGTTGGTCTTTGATTTTTTCGAGTGTTTCATCACTCACTTCGATTGTTGGCATAAGTTTTTTTATTTAATTAATTACCTCTATATTTAAAGTTCTTTTTCCCCAGTTAAGTGCGTCTGTCTTATGCTCAAACCAAATATCAAACACCTCGCACCCGTATCTACTATTCATTCTGTCTTCAACGACGTAAGTTCTCTCACCAATTCGTACGAGAATGCCGAAAGGCTGACAATTATTAGCAACAATGTTACCACCATTATGCAAATCATAGCCACTGGCAGTAATAAAAGGCGAATCGTCACATTGCCCAACTTCACTATTATAGCCATAGACTGTCGCTTCAATGATTGTTGTTTTTTCATAGTCACACACGACACTTTGCAGGGTGCAGGGATCGGGAAATGCAAGTGCCATAATAATTAATAGTAAGGTCATATGTTATTTAATTTGTTTATATAAATTATTAACAATAAAACTAAATTTCTCAGCTACCATTTCTCGTTCATTTTCTATATAAATTGGTTCAACGTATCTTGAATGAGCTAATTCATTAAATTGCCAATCAATTATATGCCAAGCCTCGTGAAGAAGATAAAGTCTAATATAATTAAAATCTTTTTCTTCATATAATTGTCTACCTCCTTTTCTAACAAATAAAGTTATTTGATTATAAGGATAATGAGATTTAATACTAAAAGTTTTTTCTTCATCTTCACTATCAGCTTCTTGTTCTTCATAAATTACAGTTATTTTATAGCTTTTTAATTGACAAATATCTAAAATAACATTTGAAAAATAATCTGCAAACCATTTTAACATTTCTTTTTCTTGTTTTTTATTCATATTATTATTTATTTATTATATATCTCTATGTCAAACGATACTTTATTATCTAAACTCTTTTTAACATCTTCATCAATAGTTCCCTTAACTATTAGTGATAGGTAGACGTTCTTCTTTAAGTGGTTGGCTCTTAAAATTCTACCTTTCATTTGTTTATAGTTTTTAAAACTGAAGTCGTATGAGTAAAACACCATTAATGGGTATGACCATATCTTATCATTCCCCTCTGAACAAGCGGCGTTCATTAAAAGTATACTTTCTTCTTTTGCATTCTCTCTTATAGATATTTCATTTTTATTCTTTGTCTCACCATTTATTATGGTACCACCTATTTCTTTTTGTATTGTTTCAAGTTCAGCATTATATCTACAAACAACTATTACTTTTTTGTGTTCTTTGCAGATGTCTTTGAGTCGTTCGAGTTTTTCACTTTTATAATATTTTGTATCTGTATATCCGTCTCCCTTCCTTGTTCCTCCACAGACTTGATGAATAGCTGTCCACTTGACGATATGATTGGTTTCTTCAGACTTGATAACATTGATAGCTCTTCGCTGGTCAACTGTAAGTCCGAAGTATTCTGTTTGGTAGATTTGTTCGGGGACATCGACGCAGTCTTGGAGTTTGACGGTGTTTCCGATGGTGGCAACGAGCTTTGCGATTTGGGGTTCGATTCCTTTTTTGACCATAGGGATATAACGAGAACCCATACGCACATTAGTAAAGTAGCTATCAAAAAACTTTCTATAGTTCCAGTTATAACCAAGGATACGAGCAAGGCAGTAAATATTAAATGGAGTACTAAGATAAGGAGTAGCAGTTAGAAGGTAAATATATTGTGGGTTGTGTTTTTTGACATATTTTATTAATGATTTATGCATCTGACTTTTGATGCCTGAGAAGTAATGTGCTTCGTCTATTATTAGGCAGTTAACTTTTCTATAATCTTTCCAGTCTTTTCTAAATTCCTCTTTACTAACTACACTTATGAAACCACCTGTCTGTTCAATCCATTGTTCTTTAATGCTCTTAGGACATACTACAATTATATCTAATTCATCAGAAGAATTTTTATGAGCCAATCGTATCGCTGCAAGTGTCTTGCCTGTTCCACATTCCCACGCCAGTAAATGTTTATCTGGGGCGAGGTCTACGAGTTGTTGTTGATGTTTGTAGAGTTTCATCTCCCTGCTATTATTTTATTACGTTTGACTTCTACCCCTGGAATTATGTTGCAGGGTTTGAGGGCATCAGCTCGTAGGGCTACCATATCTATTACCCAATATTTCTTAGGGACTAACTTTTCATCTGTAATTATCACTTCTTTATTTGTTCTAAAGTGTATATTGCCTTTTAGTTTTTCTTCTAGATAAGATATTTTTTTAATCTCTTCGTGTATTTCATTATTTTGTCTTCCAGGTACTAACTTATTCTGTAACTCTCTTCTTTTTTTAATTTTATCCGCTTCTATCACATCTGAATATACTACTATTTTCTTCTCTAACGTTTCACAAGTGTCTTTCAGGAGGCTCTCAAGGGGCTTGTAGTCCAACCTAATCAGTCTTAAGGACTCATTTATAGGTTTAGTCTTTGCTTCTTTATGTTCTTTAATTTTTTTTGAAACCTGCTTAATGTTGGATAATATCTGACTACCCTCGTCAAAGGTAAATTTGTCAGTTATCTTATGTTCGTTAGCCGTCTTAGCTATCGCTGTTGTTTTAGTTTGTAGTTCTGTGTTCATAATTTTATTATTCAGACTGGGAGAGATGGTGTAGTCACTATGAGTGAATGTACATCACCCACTGCTCGCACCTCTCCCAGACTTGAATATTACTTACTCAAAGCTCTCTGGCATTGCGTCTTCTGTAGCTACTTCAAACGATTCATCTTTTTCACCTACATACGGTACGATACTTTTGGCGGCGTTGTAGCCCTTAACCTTTGCAGGGATTTCCTCTTTGAATAGTAATCCTACTACCATACCTGGCTCTACGTTCTTTAGTCTGTCGTTGACGAAGGAATTTTCTTTCTTAACTCCTACGTTCCAGAGTTCACCGTCTTCGGTGTTCTTGATGACGTATACGATTTGAGCTGGGAATTGATCTTGTCCAGCTTTCTCGTACTTCTCTGTTAGTGTTCCTTTGATTTTGTCCCCTACTTTTTCAAACTTGAACCAGTTTGATTGTGGGATATTCTCGTCTGAGAATAGTTCGTCTTTTGCCATAGTGTTTAATGTTTAATCTTTAGGCTTTAATATGTCAACGAGTTATATTAATTTACGAGCTATATCGTTTATTTCATCTAAAGCTTTTGTTAGCTTTTCAACTTTATCTTTTAAATCATTAATTTCATCTTCAAATTCGTCGCATTGTTTACAATCTTCCATAGTTGTTAGTCGTTATTATTTATCGCATTGACTTCTTGGTTGATGTAATCCTCTCGACTGTGGTCAGCCGAATAGTCGTCATAGGCATACTGGTCTTCTTTTGTAATTTCGTCATTCATATATTTAAATTTAATTGTTTAGTATTATCAGAAATGCCTTGTTCTATATTTTGTGTCTGTTGCATTGTACCTTCGTATCCACAACTTACACACCACACCCAATTCCTAGCGTCTTTAGGACTTGCGATGGCTTGTGCACCGCATTGTGGGCAAGTTTTGTCGAAGGGTAGGGACATATTATTTATATATTGCTATTAGTAAGGTTACCCAACTTGCTATTGCACAGACCAGCATAAATTGAAAGTCTAAGTTGCGGGACTTTATTGTTTGTAATTGTTTCCACGTTGTTTGGTACTTTTTCATATGCTATTCCCCCCCCCATACCACCTTGCCACCTGTTATGGTTACAGTGATGCCTAATTTATTAAGTTTAAGTACTGTGTCTATGTTGAAGTTGCAATTTGTGTTCGCTATCCGCCATAGGTTACCATAATGTAGTCCTGTCTCCTTGCACACGCTGTAGAGCGATCTGTCCTTTGATTTTAGTAATTCTTTGAGTGTCATTTTGTTTGGTTATTTCTTTAACTTACTATCAGTATACGCTACATATTATATACTGTCAAGGGTATAGGTGTGGATAACTATAATAGCTTCTTCTGTTTAGATTGACTTAGACGTGCCTTTATTATGTTTATATATTCTTCTTCTCGTTCTATTAGTATGAAGTCCCGCCCTGTATTCTGACACGCTACTCCTGTTGTACCTGAACCCGCGAACGGATCGAGGACACATCCTGACCCATATAGCCACATTATACAATCTCTAAGTTCAAATCCTGAGTCCTCAACATTACACGCCATACGGTGTTGAGTTCTACTACCTGCAAATATAAGGGCAGTACCCCCTGGTTTTAACACCCTTAGACATTCCTGCCAAATAGCTACACTAGGCACATCATAGTCCCATTTCTTACCCATAAAGCTAAGACCATAGGGTGGGTCAGTTATTATGGTGTCGACAGAGTTGTCAGGTAGCTTATCTAATTGTATTATGCAGTCTCCGTGAATTACTTTATTTATTAGGTCTTTCATAAATTAATTATCAATAACATCTACAATAACATCACACAATTTAATGTAACTTCTCATATTAGCCATCTCATTAGCATAATCTTGACAAGCCTTAATTATTTTTTCTTTCTGTTTTTTAGTTAGATTGTTTCTCATACTTTTATTTATTATTAATCATATAGTTACCATTAGTGTTAGTTGAAAATCTAAATGTAGAAGCACTAGCATTTCCATTGAAGTTTAATCTAATCATACTTTTAAAAGTTAATTTCATTAATATCTAATTCTTCTTGTTGTATATCTTCTATTACTGGAAAGACACAGTGACCACCTTTACCTGCAACAATTTTTAGTTTTACTTCACCTTCAAGAGACTTTATAGCATCATCAATAGATTCTCTACTGACGATGTCCTTTAACTTATCTTTAATAGTTGTTTTATTTAACCCTGGTTCACTATTTACTATTTTAAACACCTCGTCTCTAGCTTTGTTAATTGGATCAAGCAACTCTGCACTCTCACCTAGAAACTCAAACTCTGTTCGTTCATCTTCCTCATTATATTTAATAGCTAAGTCAAATGCCCCAACCGATTCTCTCCTTCTACTTTTTTCGTTGCTTACTGTCATCGCTAGATACTTCTTGCCGAATGGAGATATTAGTTTCTTACTTCTAACCTCAAGGTAGATCCCTGCGTTATCTGCTATAGCAGTTGCTCCTCTACCCCTACTTAGTCCAGTTGTGTCTTTACTTTTATTAACGTGATGTAGGAGTATCATTGTTACCTTAAACTCGTTGCAGATATCCATAAGCTCTATCATTACTGGAGTGATACCACTATTACTGTTTTCATCTGCACTATGTATCTTACTAAACGTATCAAATACTACTAGGCTAATCTTATTTTCAGTAATATTTTTCTTTAGCCACGCAACTGAATTTTTATCACTTATATTCCACGATTTTTCACAACTTATAATACTATTATTGTCAGGATGACACACGTTCTTAGCTCTAACAATACAATCGTCTTCTGTCATCTCCATATCTATTAATAAACAATTCGACTTTGTAACCTCAAACTTCCCAAGAAATGGATTGCCCATTGTTATATCATCAATCATTTTTAATATCAGTAGTGATTTACCACACCCGGTTGCACCGTGTATTATATTTAATGATTGTTTCTTTATTAAATCCTGAACTAAGAAAGGTTGAGGGTCTGGAGTCTTTAGCATTAAATCACTAAAAGTAATTGGTATATATTCATTAATTACCTTTTCTTCTTCTCTCAGTCTTGTTTTAACTACTGATTGGAAAATCCCTAGTAGTTCTTCTTCTCCCCAATCTTTACCTGGTTGTACTCCCATATTCCACGCCTGCATTGTGGTCCAGCCAGTTGTTCCCCACTCATTTTGAGGAGTTAGTGATAAGATAAACCCAGCCATACTCGCACCTTTTATATTCCTATCCTGACCCATTTTCACACCTTTTAGTAATTCAATAGGATTTTTTCTATTTTTTATATCTTCCTTTATTGACCCAAAAATGTTGTAATCAAAGACTGGCATCTCTTGTTCTTCAAGAGAAATTGCCCAAGAATAGTCACCGTCTACTTCTCCATCTTCACTATGGTGTAGACTAGGAGGTGCTATAACATAGTTTCCTGTTGATCTAATCTCTCCAAAACCAGTAGGTGTACCAGTAGTTTTACCATCGTGCTTAAAGTAGTAATGGAATCCGTTACCAGTTTTTACGATTGGAGTGTGGGGTAAAATGATTCCAGTCTGCTTAAACTTTTCCATATCATCAACATCTAGTACTATTAGGTTTGATACTTCACCGCAAAGTATACCAATTTTAGCATCTGGCCAAGTTGTCCACCATTTTTCTACTTCTTCCTTAGTAGGTAATCTATCTTGGTACTCTAGACAAGAAATAAGGTATGGTGCTTTTTTATCTTTTTTACCTTTACTATTTTTTCCTATTGGTAATAAAGAAAATCCAAGTGATAGATAGTAAATAGCCCATTCTTTATTTGTTTTCATATTTTTTTATTTTTAGCAAAAAGCTGAGAGCCAATGTTAGTTTTCCGACCAACTGACTCCCAGCTCTTTGATAATAATAAAACCCCGTCAAAATGCGGGGTATAATTGTTGGTCGGAAAGTTCATAAATTTATTTTAGCAAGAAAAAATAAACGTGTCAAATGATAGAAGTGTGGATAAATATTGGTAAATAGTCGTTGGCTAATTTAAGCCAAAACCGTTTTACGGAGAGGGGGTCAAATAGGTATGACACACCGTAAAACGTTTTGTCAAGGGCTTACGGAGGCTTACGGAACGCCCGTAAATAGAATGTGACTTAACCCAGCTATTATTTAGTACCCTTTACGGAGGCTTACGGAACGCCCGTAAACGAATGGGGTACGTTTACGGACTTACGCCCCCCTATAGGGGCGGAGACCGTAAACCCTGATAGTAGAAATTAGAAAAGGAGCAATATGATTGTATTCTTTTTTAGACTGTGCATTTGACAAAAAAGACAATCTATGATAAAATGTAAGAGCAGTAAATTGATTGGTACAATGTTTACAACTTTACATAAAGCAAACATAATAAAAACCCTGAGCCACACGTCAAAAAAAGACGATGGTTTGGGTTTTTTGTTGCACCTAGGCTATTAAACAGACAGATATAGGGGAACAAGTCATCAAACAACTGTTAAACTACAGCCTTAAATCATATCTGTCTGTTTGATACAATATAACTAAACACAGTAAAATATACTATTTTAATTTTGTATGCCTAATCCAAATGGAAATCCTAATTTAAAAGGAAATAAAAATAGTGGAAGAAAATCCACTAGGGTAGAGTTTGCTAAAAACGAAGCTGTTAGAAAAGCGTGGCTTAAAGTAAATGAAGAATTAGAAGCAAGTGGTGTGGAAAAGATAGCATTGCCATTGGCTTTAAAGGATATGGTGGTTAAGAAAGATGTAACAACAGACGGTGAAAGTTTAAATAAAGTTTTAGTTGAATTTATAAATGGATAAACTAAAGACGATAAAAATTCCGATTGAATATAAGCCGTTATTTGATAAAAATTGGAGAGAAGCAGCAGTATACGGTGGTAGGTTTTCACTTAAATCACATACGGTGGCACGTTTTTTACTTATAAGGGCTAGAGAAACAAAGACTAGGGTAGCCTGTTTTAGAGAATTTCAGAACTCTATAGCTGAAAGTAGTCATCAATTATTAAAAGAACTGATTGATAAGTACGAATTAAATGAGTTTGAGGTAACAAATAACTCAATTATTAATAGATTAAATGGCTCTGACTTTATATTTAAAGGGCTACGAAACAACGAACAGAGCGTAAAGTCAACTGAGGGAATAGATATAGCTTGGGTAGAAGAAGCTCAGACAGTATCTGATAACAGTATTGAGGTATTAACACCAACAGTTAGAAAACCTGGTTCAAAAATTATATATACATACAATAGATTATTAGAAAATGATCCAGTTCACGTTAGATTGGTCATAGATGGTAGACCTGATACCATAATAATCAATGAAAACTACGATATAGCCATCAAGCACAATATGATGCCTGATGTTATCTTAAAGGAAATTGAAGATGACAAGCGGAACAGACACGCTTTATATCAGCACAAGTGGATGGGCGAACCTAACAGCCTTGAATTAAAGATTTTTAAGGAGTGGAAGCAGATTGATGATGTGCCACACGAAGCTAGACTGGAAGCTAGGTGGCTAGACTTTGGTTATTCGATTGATGAATCAGCTATTGGTTCACTATACTATCACAATAATGGCTGGATACTAAAAGAAGACTTATACAGGAAAGAGATGAGTAATAGGCAGTTAGCTAACTTTCTAAACGCTCTAGAGAAGCCACAGACGTTGATAATTGCCGATTCAGCTGAACCTAAGAGTATTGCAGAGCTACAGTCATATGGATTGAACGTAACAGGCTGTAAGAAAGGCCAAGATTCAGTAGTAAATGGCATTCAACTGGTACAAGATCAACCAATATCAGTCACTAAGGGTAGTTTGAACATCTGGAAAGAGTATATGAACTACTTTTGGCTAGTAGATAATAAGGGAACAATCATAAATAAAGAAGACCCAGCGTGTGCTAATCATCATATGGCTGGCATAAGATACGTTTTACAGAACTTTGGCAGGATTAAACAAGAAGAAAGCTATTGGGACAGGATATACAGTGATGAACTACACCCCGAAACAGTAGTAAATCTTATTAATAAAGGTAGATGAATATATCAGAGAAAAGTATAATAACAGTACAGGCTAATATTGACAAAGAGAAATGGGACAATAACTGGGATAAAATATTTAAAAATAAGGCAAAAAAAATATGTCGGAAGACTATAACTTCGACCCAAAAGACGCACTAAATGCTAAAAATGCGTTTTTACCTACAATAGGTGTAAAGAAAGAGCCAAAGGATGACCCAATCATATCAAAGATAGTGGGACACCCAGTAAAGATAAACAATCCAATTCTAATTAGACTAATAGTTAAATGGAAGAAAGAAGAAGGTAAATCTGATAGTGATACTTCAATTAGTGGATACCTTAATGACCCTAATAAATTAGAAGAACTAAAAAAAGCATTATGACAGACATATTAACACCTGAGCAACAAACACAAAAAGACTTAAAAGACAAACAAATTAGAGTAACCAAAGAGATAGAAGCTATTTTAGATAAAGAAAACTTAATGCTACGTATGACTCAAAATATAGTAGTATTACCAAAAGAATAATATGGAAAATAATTATAAAATAACAATCTCTGTACTTGGCAATGAGTGGTCAGAAGAAGGCAAGACAATCCATTCTACACTTGATAAGTTTCCATTGACTTGGGAACAGATTAAGTCAAAAGGTGTAGTGGTCGTAACTAAAGGTAATCTGAAACGCACACAATTAATCCCTGGTGTAACACTAAGACGGATATTATCCAATAAGATTATGAAAGCTGTATGGTCTAAAAGATTGAAACTATTACTCGAAGCAGATAAAAAATAATAAATAATATGACTACATCAACAATCTTTGATTACATAACAGGGGAGAAGACCAAGTACGATCAGCCAATTACCCTAACTGAGGGTTGGGATTGGTCAATGAAGGAACACTTAAATCGTTCCTTTTTGTATTTGAACAGCCAATTTGAAGAAAACAATGAGGATAGAATACTAAGACCGTTTAAAAACATTGTGCAACCAATTTTAAACATACAGTTTAGGACAGAGGGGTTTGATGTCAAAGATATTGAGTTATATGTTGATAACAAAGACGAATACTACAAGTCATTACTAATCAAGAAGTACCACGAGAAGTGGGCGTTAGAAAATGAAATAGACACATTCATTGATGAGATGACTGAAAGTTACTGCACCTATGGTGGTGTACTAGTACGAAAGACAAAACAAGCTAAGCCAGAAGTAATTGACCTTAGAAGTTTAGCTTTCTGTAATCAGAACGACTTACTTAACCATCCATTTGCTATTAAACACGAGATGAGTTTTGCAGAGCTTAGAAGTAAGGGAAAGAAGATGAACTGGGGTAGTGAGGGTGCTGACATTGATATTGACACTCTAATTGACCTAGTAAAACAAGAAAACGATGAAAATACTACAATAGAAATATATGAATGTCACGGTAGCTTACCTATTGAATGGTTAAATGATGAAGACATAATTGATGTTAGTGAAGAAGATGTACCACAAATACAAGTAGTAGCATTTTATAAAGATGAGAATCACAACGATCAAGGTGTCACACTTTTCAAGAAGAAGATGCCTGTATTACCTTTCAAATTCTTAAAGCGTGATGACGTTTACAACAGGGCATTGGGTAGAGGTGGCGTTGAAGAACTGTTTGAAAATCAAATCTGGACTAACTGGAACGAAGTAAAGATAACTGAAATGCTAGATAGTGCTAGTAAGACATTGTTTATGTCTGATGATCCAACCTTTAAGTCAAGGAATAACCTTAACAACGCACAGAACAACGAAGTGTTTGCCCTACAAGAGGGTAAGAGAATCGGACAGATTGATACATTCCCACGTAATGTAGGGGTTTTTAACGATAGTGTAGAAAGGTTTTGGCAACACGCACAACTTATGGGTTCAGCACCTGAACCATTACTAGGTGAGACACCAAGTTCTGGTACACCATTCAAATTATTTGAAGCACAAACTATTGAAGGAAAGGGTATGCACAAGTACAGACAGGGTAAGTTAGCAGTATTTATGGATGAACTTTACAGGGAATGGATTCTACCTTACTTGGCAAAAGAGATTGTCAAAGAACAAGAGTTTATGCAGGAACTAAGTTTCGATGAGATGCAACTGGTTACTGAGAAGGTACTAACAAGTAGAACTAATGACTTTAAGAAACGAATGGTACTAAGTGGCCAAGTGATAAACGAAGAACTTGTCCAAGACTTTCAGGCTCAAGTTAGAGTATCCGTTTCTAAAGAGGGTAATAAACGATTCTTCAAGATACTTAAAGACGAAATGAAAGATATCAGCATATCGGTAATGACTAACATTGCAGGTAAACAAAAGAACTTAGCCTTAATGACTGATAAGTTGGTAAATGTCCTACGACAGTATATGTCTACACCTGAACTACGACAAGACCCTGAAATGACTAAACTGTTAAATACTATATTAGAAAGTTCAGGACTATCACCAATTTCCTTTGGTCCATCACCACAACAGGCTCAACAACAAGTGCAACAGCAACAAGGTGGCGGATCAACTCAACCATTACAAGAACTAAGTCAGGGTAACCAACCACAACAATGAATGAAGTATTTGAGTCAAAACTAAAAATACTAGCGTCAGATAAAATAACACTAGATGCAATCAAAGCTATTTTCTTAGAAAAGTTTGAAAAGGAAAAGCCAAATGTCTTACCACAAGACGATGATACTGTATTGGGTCAAAAGTATCGGGCTTATGAGAAAGCTATAAGCATATTTGATGAAGTTTTAGAGGGCATAGAAACTTACAAAGATAATAAAACTAATACTGAGGATTTTAATAAAGGTCGTTAATAATAATTAAATAAAAACTTATGAAAAACGTAATAATCACAATATTCGTGATTTTAGCAATAGGACTTGCAGCAACTGCTTATATTTTGTATCCAGATGATACAGAATATAATGTAGGTAGTATTGTCACTGGGCAGTCTTATTATGCTACAAGTACACCTTGGGATGCGGCTCAGACTGATGGTGAGATCAAGGGTGGCTGGGGTTCACTAGCTCAAGTGGCAGTTACAAGTGCAGGAGATTTGAAATTTTGTTTGTATGATGCAATTTCAACAGATGTAACTCATTTTTCAGAGCTTGGTAGATCTACTTCAACTCAACAACTTACCTGTATCAGTACCGCTACCGTGGGAACTTACACTTTTGATGCTCAGTTGATTTATGGTCTATATCTTGATGTCACAGAGGGCACAACGGGAACAACTACAGTCACATATCGTTAATTAATAACAGACAACCAATATGTCTAAAATGAACGAAGCAAAAATGGCTTCTTTGTCAGACAAGATTTATGATGATGAAGCCGAACAAGAGCTTAAGAGAGAGAAGAAACCGCTTAAGAAACTAATTCCTAAAAGCGAGGAAGTAGTCGAACCTCATCTAAAAAGAAAGGAAAATAAATATGTCTAAAAAAATAAAGAAAGTTAATGGAATAAAATACTACGTAGTTATTTCATTAGTCGCTTGTTTAGGAGTTGGCGCTTTTGCACTAGCTTACTCAGTAGGTCAAACTAACAACACAACTGTAAATACAGATGGTGGAGATTACGTTGTAAATAATGCAACAGCCGAACAAGCCCCAGATGAATTTAATCTTGGTGCTCAACCAGGAACAGACTTAACAGTAGATAATCTAACATATGGTTCATCACGCTCTAAAGGGTTAACCTTTAAAGAAGGTGCAACTTCTACTCCTGGTGGATTATTCGTATTAGATAACTATGGACCAACTAAAGTTTGTTCTAGAGTAGAGCTTGATATTTCTACAGCTAGTACTGTTGGTGGTGTGCTTGGTACAGGACTTCCATTGGTATTCTCAGTATCTACATCAACTATTGGTACATTGAATGCTACTGCAAGTTTAATTGCTACATCTACTCTTGCCACTTCTACAGTTCAGTTGTTTGATACCACTGCTAATGCAGGTACTTATGCAACAGCTGGAACTGATGACGGAAAATCTTGGCTGTGGGAACAAGGTGATAGTATTATCGGTCAGTATGATATTCTAACTGGCTCAGATGCTACATCTACATCTTATGGAATGGCTGGTAGTGTATATGTAAATTGTCACGAACGAAATTAAATATAAATTAAATTGGCGGTGACTTGTCCGCCTTAAAAACAAATCTATGACTGATGAAGAATTGGAGAACGAAACTCCTATAAATGACGAGGGTGTAGAACAGCCACCTGAAGCTGTTGAGGAATCTAATGATGAAGTAGTGAAAGCTAACGAAGTAGCTAACAATCAAAAGATTCGTGCTGAGAAAGCTGAAGCTGAGAATAAAAAACTTAAAGCTGAAGCGGAGACCAAAACTCCTAAAAAAGAAGAACAATCAGACGAGCCAGATTACAAAGACAAAATTGATAAGCTAACATTGAAAACTGAAGGCGTAACCCATTCGGATGATGTAAAAATCGTTACGGATGAAGCTAAACGATTAGCTCTCCCTGTTGAAGAAGTGCTAGGAATGGAACATATTAAGTCCAAACTTAAAACTGCTGAAACACAGCGAGAAGCTGAAGCTGGTATGCCTGATGAAAGTGGAAAGACTAGCGGTGGAAACAAAAGTTCCGTTGAATACTGGGTCAATAAGACCGATAAAGACGGAGTGTATAAGAATCCTCCAGGTAATGATGTTGAATTTAACAACAAAGTTATCGATGCTAGAATCAAACAAAAACAAGATGGCAGCAAATTCTCAGATGAAATGTATTAATCTGGTGGTCGGCGTTTGGTTGATTAATAAACCAACTAAACTAAATTTTTATGGCTATTGCAACAACTACTAATACCTATAATAAACACGATTACGTTTCCCGATTGAGGGCAAGAATCAATCTCCCTACTGTTTGGAGTGACGTATTGAAAGTTACTTATAGTGATGTTAGAACAATCGTTAATGGTTACTGGTCAACTGAACCAGCTACTTCTGCTAACACACGAGCATCTGCTTACACTTACTCTGATTACGAGACTGCTCAAGATACATTGACAATCAATCAATCAAGGGTTGTACCTGTATTTATCGATGAAGCAGATAGAGCCCAGCAAGATTACGTTAGTATGATGGACATTGCTACTTATCAAGGTAAAAAGATTTCTGAATATCTTGAAACAGTAACTTTGGCTGCAGCTATCGGTGGTACTAACTTTGGTGTAACTGATCTAAGCAACACAGGTGCAGACGATACTACTAAGATTACAGTATCGGCATCAAACATTGATGACCTTATCCGTGCTATCAAACGTAAGATTTACGAGAACAACGGTGTTGATTTCGCTGTTGAACGTGGTATCTTCATTGTTTGGGGAGCTGAACACTTTGAACTACTTGAAGCCTTTACTCAAGCTAACGGATTCACAGAAGCTGACATTGCTTTAAAGAATGGCATTGCTGTTCAAAAAGCATTCCGATATATGGGAGTTGACCATTACTTATCAACTTCTCACACTGCAAATCATCTATTTGCTGGAATCAAAAGGACAATGGAATTAGGTATTCTACGGAGTACATTCGGTAAAGTAAAACATATCGAAGATCCATCACAGACTTCAGGACTTGGCATTGTCAGTCGTGTAGATTGGGGATTCAATCTACCTGCTTACAACTTAGAATTCATTATTGACGTGAACGTCAACTAATAATTAAATATTATTCCTCGGGCAAGCACTTCAGACCGCTATGCCCGAAGGTCTGAAAATAATATGAAAGATTGTATAAAACTAAAGTGCCACAAGTGTTGTGATGAGCTTTTCTTACCTTATCCAGAACAGGATAAAGACATAATTAGGTGGATAGAACTTCACGGTATAGAAGTTGTTGATAACAGCTATGGTCGTTTCATAAAGATACCTCAAAAATGTTCTAAGCTAAAACACGGAAAATGTTTAATATACGAGGATAGGCCTGAAATGTGCAAAAAATTTGATTGCGAAAACTTTAAAGAATTTTTTAAATAAAAATTATGAAGCTATACGAGCCTATAAGTCAAGAAAGTATCTTTGACGAAATAAATGATATATGTGGTACTACTGACCAATCTTATACAAATAAGCAAAAGGTTGCACGTGTTAATGAAGCACTAGATAAATACTTTTTTCTAGCGGTACAGTCTGCACCACAAGGAACTTTTGATGATACTGGTAATACATCAATACCAGTTGAAACACCTGACTTAGTAGACGGTACTAACGCCTACAAGTTAAGCTCTATCACAAACAACATTCTACAGATTTTACGAGTATCAGTTATAGATAGCAATGGCGAAGAAAATGATTTAATCTATGAAGACTTTGAAGATATAAAAGACTTCACAGAACGATACTCAACTGATAGTGAAGATAGAGGCGATCCAGAATACTGGACTAAAGTTGGAGACTACGTGTATATTTATCCTTGTCCTAACTATGCAGAAACAAGTGGTTTAAGACTTTATGTTAGCAGAGAACTAAATAAATTCCCTTACGTAACTTTTACCACAACTTTTGCAACAGATTTATTCACTACAAGTGCAGCCCACGGCTTAGTAGCTGATGATGGGCTTGTTTTTGTAACTGACACTACTATCCCAGGTGGGCTAACAGCTGACACAACAGTTTACTATGTAATTGCATCAGGTTTAACACTTGATGACTTTAAAGTATCAACCACGCTAGGTGGTTCGACAATTACATTAAGTTCAGACGGAACTGGTAACCAAAAATACGTTAAAGTATCCGGTGAACCAGGTATTCCAGTTATCCATCACGATTACTTAGCTCAATATGCTTCGTACAAGTTTATGGATGCTGACCACCCTAAGTTCGCTAAGACTAGAGAGTTACTTGCAATCTATGAACAGGAAATTGAAGAATACTGGCAATCAATGATTAAGCCAGGGAAGACAATAATTGAAACTAACAAGAGAGTCTATAAATAAATATGGCAGATAGAAAACCACTAATAATCAATGCACCGTCAACAGGGATTTCCCAAAGTCCCCACGTTGGTTTTTCTGACGTTAGAAATTTAGATATATTTACTATCCCCGGAATTGTTAGATTGAATAATAATCTTGATAAAGTATCAGGAACAACTGCTACAGGTTTAGTTAAATGGATTGTCCGTGATCCAGTTACGTCAGCTAATTTCTACGCAGTAGATGATGGTGGTGAAGTTTATGTATCAACAAATAGTGGCGTAAGTTTCGCTAAACTAGGTACTCAACCAGCAAGTGCTGCAGGTAAGGGTCAGGGTTTAGCTATCTGGAAAGATTACTTGTTTTGTCCTAGGGGTGCAGAGATGGATTTATACGGACCACTATCAAGTAGCCCAGCTTGGCGTGATGCTTGGGCTGGATTAACAATGGCATCTGACACTTTATGGCATCCAATATCTGTTTCTAAAATAAATGATAAGTTATTCATAGGCTCTGCTAATTACATTGATAGTATTGCTGAAGTAGTTGGACAAACTTTTGCTTGGGATGACGCAGGGACTTATACAGCAACCGCTGAAGCATTAGACTTACCAGCCGATTATCGTGTTAAGTGTTTAGAAGAACTTGGTAATAATTTAATGATTGGTACTTGGAAAGGAACAACAATTACAGACTTTAGAATAGCTGATATATTTAGTTGGGATATGAGTTCAACAACTTATGGTCAACCAATCAACTTAGTTGAAAATGGTGTCAACGCAATGCTTACACTAGGCAACTATCTGTATGTCCTAGCTGGTGTTGATGGGAAGATGTATAAGTCAGATGGCGTTGGCGCAACTGTTATTTGTCAAATACCAACTTCAATAGCAAATATTGAAGGTAATAAATATCTTGAACCATACCCAGGTTCTTTTATAAATTTTAAAGGCAGACCGACTTTTGGAGTTAATAGTGGTGGTGCAACCTTTACGTCAGGTATGGGTATATATTCTTTACTAGAAACAAGTAAAGGAAACATTTTAAATATGGAACACATTGTGTCTACTGGTAGTGACGGCACTTCTGCTATTCTAAAAGTTGGTGCTTTATCACAAGTATCTAGGGACACAATATTAGCTGGTTGGGTTGATGCAACTACTTTTGGAATAGACAAAACAACTACAACAACAAGACAGGCTAGTTACGGTGGTTACTGTGAAAGTCCATTGTATGTAGTAGGAAGTTATATCGATAAACGTCAATTTACTAAGTGTGAGTTTCAGTTATCAAAAGAATTAGCAGTAGGGGAGTCAATACGGATTAAACTTAGAGTTAATCTAACTGATGATTGGACTACACTTGGAACATACACTTATACAGATCTTGGTGCAGTAGTTTCACATCAAGTTAAAAATATTAACATACCAGAAACAGAGCTTATACAAGTTAGAGTTGAACTTGGTGCTGGGACAAGTAATCTAACAACACCACATTTAAAATCAGTAACCCTACAATAATGACTGTTACAATAACACCTTCGGTAGGTGATATAGAAAATAATATTGTTCCGTTAGATTTACTTGTGACTGATGAGGACAGAAGTACAGCAATGGCAATAGGTGGAACACCAGTTGCTAACACTCAAAATACAGGTGCAACACCACCGCCACCAGATTCTAATATAATAAAAAGTGGAAACGGAAGTGTAGTCAAAGGTTTTCTAAAGTCTCATAATTATAGCCCTGGCGATTCAGGTTGGATTATAAAAGGTAATGGTGATGTAGAATTTTCAGATGGTGTGTTTAGGGGAGATATATCTGCTGCAACTGGTACGATTGGTGGTTGGACAATAGGTGCAACTTTCATTGGAGATAACGCAGTAGCAAATGATGCAACAGTATTATTGGATAGCACAAACTCTTTAATCAGATTAGGTGCAACGTCAGGTGATTATATAACTTTAGACGGAGGTAATGTTCGTTTACGAAGTTCTAATTATGTTACTGGTGTTTCAGGTTTTACAATACAGGCTGACTTAGTTGAAGCTGAGAATATTGTTGCTAGAGGAATTTTAAGAGGTTCAACTTTTGCTTACGATGTTATCTCTGCTATTGGTGGACAATTAATGGTTGCTAACGCAGATGCACTTGACGCTGATATGACGGCGTTAGATGCTTCAACATTGACAACTAAAGACACAACAGACTTTGCAGTAAACGATATTTTAGTAATTAGAGGAATCGCTACTTCTGGTATTGATGAGGAATGGCTACGAGTTACTAATATTGGTTCTGCACCTACTTATACAGTTACCAGAGATTTGGCTAGCTCTTATGCGGCCAATTCTAACCCTATATGGAAAGCAGGAACTCCTGTTGTAAAACAAGGTTCTAGTGATGGTGCTTCAACTTTTTCAGGTGGTTGGCTACGTTTATATGGAGAGGGAACTAATAGCCCTTATTACTCAGTATTTGAAAGAGATGGTGTACTTTACAATGATTATAAAGAATCTTGTAGGCTAGGTAATCTAAACGGTATTGGAGCTTTTGTATCAGATACTTATGGGATATTTTTAGGAGATTATGCTTCAGGTGAATATTTAAGTTATGATTCAGTTAGTTCTACCTTAGTTCTTAATGGTTATAACAAAACAGGCAAAGGCTCTTTTGGTGGAGATGGTTCAGACGGAGCTTTGACAATAACGACTGGAACAACAACTATTGATTGTAGTAGTGCCAATATAGTTGTTAAAAATTATACTTCAATAAGTATAACTGGTGACGGTAAGTTAGCTTTTTCAAATCCAGCTTCAGACGGAACAGTTATAGTTTTAAAAAGTCAGGGAGATGTAACTATTACTTCATCTGATGGTTCGGCTATAGATGTTAGTGCTATGGGTGGTGATGGTGGTGCTGGTGGAACTAACGCAGCTGGTTCTGTTGGAACTAATGGATTTCAAATTTTAGATTCAAATAATCATTATGGGGTTGGTGGTACTAAAGGTTCTCCAGTGGGTGGAGGTGCAGGAGGTGTAATTTTAGCAAGTGCTTGGGAATATACTATAGTTTCTGGTAGAGAACAAAGAAGAGTTTTAAATTTAGCCTGTGGTTCTGGTGGTGGTGGTGGAGCTGGAACTATAGCACCACCATCAACAACTTATACTGGCGGAGATGGTGGTAGAGGTGGAGGTGTTTTGATAATAGAATGTGCTGGAGCTTGGAATTTTACAAGTACAATAAATGTTAAAGGTGAAGTTGGTGCAACTGCTAACCCTAATAGTTCTGGTGGTGGTGGTGGTGGCGGCGGTGGAATGGCTTTAGTTTTATATAATACTTTAACTGCAAATAGTGGTACTGTTTCAACTAATGGTGGTAATGGTGGTGCAGGTTCGGTTGGTGTTAATACACCTGGCGGAGTTGGTGGAACAGATGGTAGTGGCAGTGGAGGTGGAGGAGGAGGAGCTTATGGTGGTGCAGGCGGAACAGGTGGTAGTGCAACAACGGCAGGTCCAGGTGGTGTTGGTAGTAATGGTGGTGGTGCTGGTGCTGGAGCTGGAGGCGGTGGTGGAGGCGGTTCAAATTTCGATATAGGACAAAGTGGTGGAGCTGGCGGAACTGGTGGAGCATCTGGACAATCACTAATTACTGAGAATAATATATTTGCTTAATATGAAATTAAACATTGAAATTACAAACAAACAAAAAAAGATATTAAAGTATTTAATGCCTAAAGAGGATTTAAGTGATTATTTCCAACGACATTTGAATACTATCGTTAATGATATTATAAAGGTGAATTATAGAGTTACTAAGAAATTTTCTGATATGGAAGACGAGTTTGAAAAGCTAATTGATTCTAAAAATAATAAATAAATAATATGGCTTACAATCCTTTCTTCGGAGTATCCGTTGGACCAACTGGAACAAGAGCAGATGCGGTAGCAGCACAGGCAGCTAAAGCAGCTAGTGGCGGCGGTACTACTTATTACCCAACTGCTGCCGCTGCTCAAGCAGCAGGTATTAATGTATCAGCAGCCCAACAGGCTAGTTTAGCGTCAGGTGCAGCAACACAAGCATCTGTTAATGCTAATAATGCTGCAGCTTGGTCTCCCACTTCTGTTACTGGTAAGGCTGCTTTAGCGTCTTTGGCTGCACAAGGTATTTCCCAAGCTGATGCCATAGCTAATACACCATATACTCAAGATCAAATGAACCAATTTTATGGTGTTGGCACACCTGCTGCATCAAAATTTATAGAACCAGGTGGTGCTAATCAACAACCAGACCCAAATAATCCTTGGGCTGGTATTCCATCTTCAGTTAGTGGTCAACTAAGAACAGAAGCAGAAGCACAGGCATATTGGACTGGTGGGCAAACTAATGCACAACCAGTTGCGAATCAAAAAGCTACCCTAACTTCTCCTAATGGTGAAAAGAAAGTAGTTACGGTTGGTTCACAAGAAGCTAGTCAACTCTTATCTACTGGTTGGACACTAGGAGATAAAGTTGGTGGTGGAACTGTAGACTCTAACTTACTAGGTAATGTACCAGATATTAATATAGGAGACGGAACACAGAGAACAGGTAGTAGTGAAGCAGATACATCTATTGCAGGTTCTAAAACGTATGTTGAACAAACTAGAAAAGAACAAGCACAAGCTGAAGTTGAGGCACAGCGAAGGGAGAAAGATGAGCAAGATTTAATAGCTGACAAGTTGCTTGCAGATATTACAGATTTAACTGCAAATGCTAAAAGTCAGGAAACTATTAAATTAGAAGAAAGAGCTAAAGCTGATATACAGGCAAAAGAAAATGCAGTTAGGCGAAAGGCTGATGAGATTGATATTATGTTAGCTAAAGACGCGGCTTTAACTGCTTCATATAATACTGCTAATCAAACTGAAGAAGGTAGACCACAAACTCTATCACAATTACGAGGATCACAAGCACAGAATTATAAAATGTACTTAGCCCAGCATAATCAAATTGCAGCTGATACTGCTTTATTAGTTGCTCAAGGTAAGTCGTTACAAGGTGATTTGAATGGTGCTATCGCTTCTGCAAATGAAGCTATTAGTCTTCGTTATAACTCGCAACAAGATGCGATAAACAACAAGATTAATATGCTTAATATTTTAATGCCACAAATAGATAAAAAGGATAAAGAGTACGCTACAGCTATGAAGAATATATATGATAGAGAAAATGATGCACTAGATGAACGAAAGAGTTGGATGGCAACTGCAGTTAATGCTGGTATCTTTGATGCCGGTGTACTAAAACAAATAGAAATTGCTGGAGGTTTTGCAGAAGCGATGGGAATTATAGGTCAGAATAGAGTAGCAACTGGTGGAGTCGGTGGTGGTGGATATGAAAGTGGATATAATATTCCAGAATTTCAACCAATTAGTTTTGAAGAATTTATACAAAGAAAACAAGATGAAGCTGGTATGACATTTGCTGACCCTGAATTATATAGGTCTGAATATGATACTTTAATTAAACAAAGTATAGAATCACAAGAAACACAAGGAACTGATATAATTGGTGCTTATGCACTTGCAATGAATCAAGGGCAAGCTAGTTTATCTAGTATTCCAAATGATATAAGAAATGAAGTTGTTTTAAGAAATGCACAAATTGGTGGAATTAATACTAAATTATCTGAAACAGCTATAAAACAAATTGCTGAAACTCAAAATGCTTTAGATGGGTTACTTGATTTACAAGATAAAATTGCTGGTAATTTAGAATATATTGGTCCAATTAAAGGATTGCAAAAATTAAATCCTTTTTCTAAAGCTAGACAAATCCAAGCTGATGTTGACAGAATTAGACAAAAAGTTGGTAAAGCATTAGAGGGTGGTGTTCTTAGAAAAGAAGATGAAGAAAAATATAAGAAGATTCTAGCTACTCTCACTGATACACCTGAGACTGCAAGATACAAGATTGAACAATTAATTACTGATATACAAACTGATTATGAAAGATATGTAGAAGCGCAAGCAAGTGCTGGTAGATATATTGGTGGATTTGACCAACAATCAATAACTAATAATGACCCGTTAGGTATCTTATAAAAATATGACAAAACAAGAATTTGCTCAAAAAATAAAACAAAAGTATTCAATCTATAATACTTTACCTGATGATGTATTAGTAGAAAAAATGCTGACTAAATATCCATCTTATCGTTCTCAAATTGATGATTCAGAAGAAGTTAATCAGTCAACTGAAAAACAACCTAATTATTTCAAAAGGGTTGGTAGTGAATATATGCAAGGTGCTAAAAATATTATTTCTGGTATTCAAGAATCAGCTCAAGAAGTTGAGGCTGGTAGACAAAATCAAAATTATGTTGCTGGAAATATACAATCTACTGTTGGAGCATTAAGGGGTGGACTAAGAACAGCAGGTGAAGTTGCTAAGCAAGCATTTACTCCTATTGTTGAAGCACCTGGAATTAAACAGGGGTTAGAATATGCAGGAGAAAAAATATCAGAATTACCTGGAGTTCAATGGATAGGTACTAAGATTAGTGAGTTTGCAGAAGCTAATCCTAAGCTTGCTAAAGACTTACAGAATGTTTTAGATATTGCAATCTTAGGAACTGGAAAAACAGTAGAGAAACCTATACAAGAAGCTGTAGGTAAAACTTCAGGTAAAATAGTAACAAATTTAGAACAAAAAGTAGTTAAACAAAGTTATCAAGAAGCATTAGATGTAATAAAACCTACTTTGAATAAAGTTGAAAAAGAAGCGGCATTATCAAGTGGTAGAGGGGTCGTTAAAAATAAAATTTTACCGAGAGTCTACGAAACAATTACTCTTGCTCCATCTAAAGTTGAACAAAGAATAGCTCAAGTTGTTGAAGGTATAGTTTCTAAATCAAAAAATGCTATTGATAATATTAATGCAATTAAAAATAAAATAACTGAATTAGCCAAAAAAACGGAGGAAGGATTAAAAAACAATAATACTATATTTAACAATAATCAAATTAAATCTGCTTTAAATTCTGTTAAAGAAGAAAGCAAAATAGTATTTGGTTCTGATAAAACATTACAAAATTCTTATAACTCTGTTATTGATGAAATGATGAAACAACTAGGGAAAACTAAAAATGATTTAGGTGGTTTATTACAAGCAAGAAAAAACTTTGATAAAATCATTGAACAAAAGTTTCCTAAATTATTTGATAAGTTTGCTGGAGATTCAGTAAGGTCTAATGCAGTATTAGATGTAAGACGTGCTGTCAATGATTTTATTGCTACTAAATTACCAGAAAAAAATATTTATAAAAAACTATTGAAAGAGCAGACATTAATGTATAAGGGTATTAAAAATATATCTAATAAAACTGCTTCTTTAGTAGATACCTCTGCAATTAAAAAAGCAATGGCAGCATTAAGACAAAATCCTTTAGTAGCTGGAGTAACTGGCGGTATTTTAACTTTTGGAGCACTTACTGGACTATTAAGTAACCCAGTAGTTATTGGAAGTATAATCGTAGGTGGAACAGTAAAAGTAGGAAAAACAGTAGTAACATCAAAATTATTAAAACAAGAATTGATAAGAGTGTTGAAAGGATTAGAAAAAGCTGGACAAAAAGAAGGAGTTAACGCTATCCAAGCGATAATAGATATTTTACCAGCAGGTATTAGTAAAATAAAAGAATAATATGTATTTAATGTTTTCAATCTTAGGTGGTTTATTATTTATGCTTGTAGTTGATAAATATGGTGAACTTGACTAAAAAAGAAAAACTAAAGAAACTTCTTGAGATAGTAAAATCAAATAAGTTGACCCCTGATAAACTTAAAGAGGTTTTAGCTTTACTTAATGACGGACTTTCAAAAGATGAGTTCATAAAGTCATTTAAGAAGATTACTGAACATACTTTAAGAACTGAGATTAAGTTGGTAGAAAAGGTTAATAAGGCTATAGCCGAGCTAAAAGGTGCTAATAGTACCTCCCTAGAAGCCACACAAGCCACTCTAAGGGCAGTAGCCGATAGGTTTGAAGTATCACTTAATAAAGCACTAAAAGACCAGGAGAACAGCTTAAATTTTATAAGAGATAAGGTAAGGAAGATTAAAGATGGTGAAGACGGGAAAAGTATAGAGGGTAAGCCAGGTAAAGATGCAGACGAAGAAAAAATAATTCAAAAAGTATTAGATAAGATACCAGACCACTCAATAAATGTTGAAAGTAATTCAGAAGATATTTTAAAACTCAGAGAAGACCTTGCCAGAAACAAACGACTAAAAGGTGGTGGTACGTCAGCCGCAGGTGTTGCACAGACTTTCAAATATATTGCTCATACTGAAAAACCTGTTGGACTTATTAATGGAACTAATAAAGTGTTTACAGTTGCTAAGAACATTTGGTGGGTGGCAGGGTTCACTATAAGCAACCAGCAGATAGCAGAACTACCTAACTTTACTTATGTTGGTAAAACAATAACTTTTGCTAGTGCAATTCCAGCTGCGTATTCTACTAGAGATTTTGAAATTAAGTATATTGGCTAAAATGAAAAAAGTATATCTCACAATTTTAACTTTTATACTATTGTTCGGTTTTGGGACAGTAGCTTTTGCTGATTGGCTTGATCCGTTTCTTTCTATCCAAGTAGGTTCTAGTCCTTCAGCTGATTACATATTACAAACAGATGGAACAGATAGCACTTGGATTCTTCCAAGTAGTATAGCCGGCATAGGTGACTGGATATTCAATGCTTTTGGTCAGTTAACTCCATCTTCTACTGTTGATGTTTTACTACCAGCTAACGCTACAATAACAGATAATCTATATGTAGGTGGCAATGGCACTTTTACTGATCTAAACTCTACTAATATAACAGTTGATACGCTTCTTACTCTTGACTATTTAACTCCTGGTTCAATTGCTTATATTGATGGAACTAATAGTTTGGCTGAGAATAATAGTGATTTATTCTATGATACTACCAATAATAGAATTGGGATTGGAACTAATAGCCCACAAACTAAACTAGAGGTTAGTAGTGGTACTACTACTCTTGAATTACTTGATGTTAGTTCTAATAGGATTAAGAATGTTTCAGACCCAGTTGATAGTGGAGATGCTATTAACAAAGCATACTTTGACGCTAATGCTACTGGTGGTCTTTCTTGGCAGGAAGCGGTTTTGGATATAATTGATTTTTCTGCTAGTGAACCTGCTGTCCCTACTTTAGGTGATAGATACATTTCTGACGCTACTTCAACTGCTCTTATTACGAGTCAATTTATGTATAATCAGTTTATTTACGAATGGGACACCATAAGTTGGGCTACTACTACACCAACAAATCAGATGGCTTTGAAGAATATTGCTGATGGAATGTTTTATACTTTTAATTCTGATGATTGGAACTGGAATAGTTTAGGTAGTGCTTTTAGTCATAATTCTCTGCTTGGTTTGCAAGGTGGAGCTAGTAATGAATATTACCACCTTACTTTTAATGAATCAGAAAATATATTTATTAAGGGCGTTGATGATACTGATGATTTAACAGAAGGCTCTACTAATCTTTTTTATACTAACGCTAGAGTTGATACTAGAGTTCAAGGTCAAGATTATTCTGTTACAGGTGATTGGGACTTTGGACAACCTTTAACAGTAGCAGACCCAACAAGTGATTTACACGCTGTTAATCTTGAAACAATGAATTTATATCTTTCAGGGTTAGCTTGGCAAGAGCCAGTAATAGATAAAGACCTTTCAACTCCTCCTGGTAGTCCAACACTAGGGGATAGATATATTGTTGCTGGTAGTGCTTCTAATTGGTACAACACCTCTTGGAGCAATAGACAGGAACTTGATTTAGCTAATGCAGACGTTACCAGTGCTATGACAGATTATCCAGTGCTTATTAAATTGACTGATAGTGGCAATTCAGTATTTGCAACTGCCCAGGCTAATGGTAATGATATTTTATTTACTGACGAAGATGGCAATAAACTAAAACACGAACTAGAAGCATTTAACGCTACTGATGAATTGATAGCTCACGTTAAAGTTCCCTATCTAAATTCAACCTCTACTACTAATATTTATATGTATTATGGTAATGCTGTTGCTGGAAACCAACAGGAAGTTGCTGATACTTGGGATAGTGACTACGAGATGGTTTATCATTTTGGAGAAACAAGTGGTAGTGCAGATGACTCAACTGGAGTCTATGATGCTTCAAATACAAACGTATCTTATAGTGCTACTGGTAAGATTGGTGATGCTTATGATTATAACGGTTCTAATTCTTATACCGATACAAACTATACAACAAGTTTATCAGCTAGTGATTTTACTATTGAGGGTTGGTTTAAAGCAGATTCAACTACTGAAGTTTACGCAATCGCACAGGCACATACTGCTCCTGGTTATTCTTCTGACTTCATATTCTACTATAATGGAGCTTCTAATCTTTGGTGGATGAGAAGTAAACAACTAGCTCAACCAGGAGGATTCACTGGTACTAATTGGAATTATATTGTAATGGCTTGGGATGAAACTGCTGGTACTTATGAGGGCTTTGTAAATGGTGTTAGTGCTGGAACTTCACCAGTTGTTACTGGTTATGGTGGATTAAACTCAATTAAAATAGGAACTCGTGGAGATGCTGTATCTTCATTCTGGGGTGGTATTATGGATGAAGTTAAAATATCAGCTTCAATTAGAAGTGATGATTACATTTCAACTACTTTTAACATACAAGACGACCCAGCTAATTTTGTTACTTTCGGAGCTGAAGAAAGTATTTCGGCTAGTGGTGATTGGGCTGGACACGTTGATGACATTACAGAATGGGATGGAGTAAGTTGGACTTTCGCTACTCCTGAATCTGGTTGGGCAACAATAGTTACTGATGAAGAATTACAATATACTTTTAATGGTAGTGTTTGGGCTTTAAGCTCTGGAGCTGTTTCAGCTCATAATGATACTACTGGAAAACAAGGTGGAAAAACTGGTGAGTATTTTCATTGGGAATCAGCCGATTATACGGAAGTTACTAGTTGGCTTGATGATGTAGTTTTATCTGATGGTGGTTCTATGAATATTGGAACTGGTGATTTTAATACTACTGGCAATATAGCTACAGTAGAAGATATAACAGCTGCAGGAATAATCCAAGGTGAAATGGTACTTGCTAATGGCTCTGGAAGTCACCCATCAGGAATAGGAGCATACCTTGAATTATATGTTTTAAGTGGAACAACTGCTCGTATTCTTCCTTATGATGGTTCTAGTTATTATGATTTGGCTATTGGAGATTGGAATGGTGGCGACCCAAATATTATGCTTAAAACTGGTGGTAAGGTAGGAATTAACGAAGGAAGTCCTGAAAAGAAACTACACGTCAATGGTGATGGATATTTTAAAGGTTCAGCCGACACCGAACAATTAACTGTTAGAGGTTACTTAAATCAAGCTGATGATATATTTGTTGTAGAAAAGAGTGATGGTACAGATTTATTTACAGTAGATAATCTTGGTAACGCTACTACCACAGGAGATTTAAAGATTGAAGGTAGTTTATCTATTGATGGCTCTGTTAATTTTGCTACTACAACTTGGACTTTTGATGATGGTAATAACGTAGGCTCATTAGAACAAAAAGTTTTTGATTCTAATTCCGTTCCTTACAATGCAGATATTAAAAAAGGAATTGTAATGAGTGTGTTTGGACTTTTAGATTATGGCTATATTTGGAATACTACTGATGACCAAGGACCATTTATGGCTTTTGGGTCTGAAGATTCAGTTGAAGCAGGTATTATGGGCTATAACACAACTACATCTTCTTTCTCTTTTGCTAATGTTGTTGTTAAAAGTCCAGGGGTAACAGAAACAGAGCCACTTGAATATATAATATTTGCTTCTGAGGTTATAACTCAAATTGCTTCAACCTCTGATGCAATATTTGGTATGAATGTTGATGGAACAGATGCTACTTCCGAAGTTAGTTCACAACTAAGACTAAGCTCTACAACTGGTGCTTTACATTTTGAAAATGCTACTTTATATGACTTTACTGATGATATGCAAATAACTGGTAATGTTCATACTTTTGGCAGTTCTACTACAACTGGTTCTTTATATGTTGGTGCTGCACCTGGGGCAGGAGATGCTTCTGCTTTGAATTATGATGCTATATCTAGTTTTGGAGTACATACTAGAAACCTTTTTCTTTACGCAGACGACATAACTACTGGAACTGCCTATTATAATATCTTTAGTGGTTCAGTAGACGCCCCAACTGATTCTGATGCTAATATGTTTATACTTAAAAATTCATTCACAATCGAAGGAACTTCTAACTATACAGGAGCAGTAGTTGGTTTAGATAGTGATTTAACTCAAGAAAGTACTGGTAATGTTAATGCAATGTATGGAAGTAATATAGGAGTTGAACTTGCCAACACTGGTAATGTGGATACTGTTGTTGGTGGTGCATTTAGTATAGACAATGGTCCAGGTGATACTGATGGTGGTGGAGATATTAATGATGGTCAAATTGTTGTAGCAGATTATACTTCAAATGATTTAGCAGGTACAAATACCTCTATTAAATTGTTTAATACTGTTATAGACCACCAAAACGGAACTTCGACTGATATCTATAATTTTTATTCTAATGCTTTATCATATACAGGTGGAAGGGTTGATAGACATTACGGATTTTATTCTCCAACTGGTTGGGGTACTAGCCAAGCTACAACATCTTACCCATTATATATTGCTGATGGTACTTCTTACTTAGGTGGTGATTTACTAGTTGGTGGTAACGCAACAACTACTGGTTATATGAGTTCTTCTCATTTTAAGATAGGGGATAATACTGTTTTGCAAGATGCAGGGACAGATAGTATCTTTGTTGGAATTCGAGCTGGACAAGATAACACTGGATGGAGTTGTGTAGCAGTAGGTGATGAGGCTTTATTTTCAAGCAATAGCGGTAATTACAATACAGCAGTTGGTCGTTACTCTATGAGAACAAACGATGATGGTACTAGGAATACAGCAGATGGCTATCGTTCACTCTATGCAAATATTACTGGTGATGAGAACACAGCAGGTGGTTATCAGGCTCTAACAAAAAGTATAGGTAATTTTAATACTTCCTATGGTAGTCAGTCTATTACTCAAAATACTTCTGGAGATTATAACACTGCGGTTGGGTCAATTACTTTTTTAAATAACTTAACTGGTTCAGGCAATGTAGGGCTTGGTTATTACGCTGGTGCTTATGAAACAGGCTCTAATTCTTTTTATGTAAATAATCAAGATAGAACTGATACTGCTGGAGATAAAACAAAATCTTTATTATATGGTACATTTGCAGTTGATTCAGCAGACCAACAATTGACAGTTAATGGAAATCTTAATGTTACTGGTAACTCAACTACAACTGATTCATTTTATGTTGGTGGGGATTTAGAGGTTGGCGATGATGCTACCATAACTAATAAGCTATATGTTGGCAATCATAAGATTGAATCAGATGCTACTCTCTCTGCCTTAGCAGTTCAAGGCCAAACTTCTGGACAACCTACATATTTTGCTGTTGGCAATAAAGATGACGACGGAACAGACTACGCTGGACTTGTAGTGTCTGGAAGAAACGCCTTTACTGATATAGCTAATCGTGAAGTACTTATAATGCAATGGAATACTGGTGGCAAGTATGATATTAATACTTTTGCTGCTGGTACAGGAACAGCTAGAGATTTAGATATTTATGCAGGTAGTGGCAATGGTGGGCAATTATATTTAGAAGCCGGTGGTGATGTTAGAATCCCAAACTTATATTCTACTTCAACTTCAATGACTAATGCTACAACTACTGGCACAATGTCTGCTACAACTATCGAAGTTAATGACGATTACATAACTGACTTTACAGGAACAAATCTCTCAGTTACTGCTGGTGTTTTAAATGTTTCTGGAATCAGTAGTGGAAATCCATTTGACCAATGGCTTGATACTACTTCAACAGTTCAATTTGCAACTACAACAATAAGTGGAATATTATCATTAAATGATGGTGGTAATTCTACTTATGTTGGTGAATTTGCAGGTGTGGTTGATGACAGAACTGATAATAGAAACGTAGGTATGGGAACATATGCTTTGTGGAGAAACACATCAGGTTATCAAAATACAGCAATAGGTCATAGTGCTGGTTCTTCTATCACAGAAGGGTATGGTAATGCTACTTTAGGTTATCAGTCAGGAAATTCTCTCTCAACAGGAGATTATAATACACTTATCGGTACTGGTTCAGGCTCGGGTATTGTAGGTGGAAATAATAACACAACATTAGGATATAATTCAGGAGATAAAATTACTTCAGGACTTGGAAATACAACTTTGGGTAATAATTCTGGAGACAATATTACTACTGGTGATTATAATATAACTATTGGTACTGTATCTGATGTAGCTAGTGCCACAGCAGATAACCAAATGAATATTGGTAATGTAATTTTTGGAACAAGTATTAACGGGGCAATAGGTACTGGCAATGTAGGAATAGGAACAGATGCTCCAGGTGCTTTATTAGATGTAAGAGGTGATGCGATTTTTAATGAAGCTGGAGATAATTATGATTTTAGGGTGGAAGGATTAACTAATCCAAATATGATAACCATAGATGCATCACAAGATAAAATTTTAATAGGCTCACCAACAAGGACTTCTAATAATAATGCAATAATGTTATTTAATACAGTCGAAGACGATTTAATTTCAGCACACCTCTCAAATGTGGAGGGAATAATAGGACACTTCGGAGGAAATGATTTTGGATTTTCTGCAAATATAAAACCATCAACAGATGCCCAAATAAGAGCGGGTTATGCAGGTTCAAAAATTGAATCAGGAATTGAATTAATTAAACTAAGCACTATGAATACAGCAGGAACTATAACAGAAAGAATGAGGGTTCATACCAACGGCAATGTAGGAATAGGAACAGCTAGTCCTAATGTTACTTTAGATGTTGTGGGAACAGCAGCTAATGGAGATGATAAATTCGATATGATGTTAGATTCTCAAACTAATGATGGATTAAGTGGAGGAATGATGCTACGAGGTTTTCTACCTAGACTTGCTTTTGATGACCAATCAACTGGAGCTAATTGGATGGATATGCGTATGGATGGTAATGACCTTATTTTCGGAGGTGGTGATAATACAGATATATTTTCAAGAACTGTTGATAATATTTTATTTTTATCATCTGATACTGGAAATGTAGGGCTTGGAGTAATTAATCCTACAAAGACTTTACAATTAGGAGCAAGTGATGATGTTTGGATAACAGATGGTTCTATTTGTGTAGAAAATTCTGGTGGAACTAATTGTGCTGGTTCAACAGATGGTGTAGTTTACGCTGATGACTTTGTAGAACATTCAAGACCAATACCAGAAGGTGATGCTTTAAGTGTAATTATGAATATGAAGAATAAAGAAGATGGCACACTAGACCATAAGAGTTTTCCTAGTTATGTTTCAAATGAAGTTTCTTGGGAAGATACTTACGAATATAAGTATGATGAAAAAGGAGCAACTACTACTGAAACTTTAATTAAGGAGTCTGGAAGCAAAGTAAATGAGGGTGTTTCTCTTTCAAGTCAGATTAAATATTTGATTAAAGCTGTACAAGAACTATTTACTAAAGTCCAGTTGGCTCTTGGTTGGAATCAAGATAATGAAG
>Ga0222667_1000212_pt1 | contig 32042 bp, 50 predicted proteins | sample AntAcemetagen657_FD_179854 | JGI IMG/M metagenome (GOLD analysis project Ga0222667, IMG submission 179854) | Saline water microbial communities from Ace Lake, Antarctica - #657 | ecosystem: Environmental > Aquatic > Non-marine Saline and Alkaline > Saline | place: Antarctica: Ace Lake... | reverse complement strand
GAAGAGTAGTAAATATCCCACCCTTTCCCATCTTTAATTCTTCTTAATATTTTTTCTAACATTTCTTTTGTGCTTTTTAAATCCTCAAAATACCATTCATCATATTCAGTTCCCCCGAAGAAAAAACCTTCTTCGCAAGGTAATAATGTTTCTGCTTTACTATGGTTCTCTAAAATTTCTTTAACTAATTTTAAAAGTTCTTCTAATTTTTCATCACTCACATAACTATTTTGACATTCATCTACTCCCTCTTGACAATTATCAACAAACCATTTATGAATATGATTTGCTTTTCTCCAATATGCTACTTCAAATTTGACTTCTTTTAAATCAAAATCTTCCATTTCCGAAAACTCTTTACTTATTCTCTTAACTTTTTCATCATCATCAAAGAAATATTTTTTAGCATAAAGCCACATATCTAAACCCATTTTATTTTTTCTTTTTCCTCAATTTAATTGACTTAATTCTTTCAGAAATATACTTGTTTAAACAACGAAAACAACAGAAGTGTTTATTTTTAATTGCTACTACTTCCCCCAAAACTTTCATTTGAATATTGTAAACAAAAATCCAACCATCAGAATAAGGAAAAGGATTTACTTTCATTTCTTCTTGAATAAATTTTGTTTGTTTAAGACAACTATCACAACCAAATAGAACCTCTCTTTTTGTTTTTTCTTGTTTCATTTTTATTTGTGTCTCCTTTTAATAATAACCTTGTTATTATAATATTATTTAGTTAAATATGCTATTTAAACCTTTCTCTTCCTCTTTTCCCTTTTTGATTTCCTTTTTATCGTCGGCAACCACTACTTTTTTAATCTTTTTCTTTTTAATATCGTTATAAATATCCAAAAGTTTATTCAAAAACTCATCTTGATTTTTAAATTTATTAGCAAATTTAAGAAAGTTAAATCTATAAGAAGTATTACTTAAAACTCTAATTGTTGTTTGTATATTTTCTTCTTCCATTTTAATTTATTGCTGTGAATTCCCCCGTTTTATTACACTCGCAACATTCTTCTTCTTCAAAAGGAAAACAAGAAGGAACAGATTGCTCGTTTCCACAACTACATCTATAAATAGGCATTTCTTTTGAATTATTTATTAATCCGTTCTCTTTTGTATAACTTATTTCTTCCTCAAAACACATTCCCCCCTCTTCTGTTTCAATAAATACTTCAACATCAAATTCTTTACAAGCCCATTCTAAAGTAACACATTCTTTCCCGTTTGGATAACCCTCAATTATACAACTATGACAACTCCAAGCAAAATCTACTGAAAATTCTGCTTCTTTTTCTCCAAGATATTCTTTATAAAAATCTTTCCAAGAATAATGAACAAAACTTCTCGCAAAATATTCTCCGTCTTTATTTCCAACATTTTCTTCAAAAATAAATAACTCGCAAAACTTTCTAACATTAGAAGGTTCTCCAACTACTCTAACATTCCCACAAGCCCAATTAGGCATTTTGTAATTCCTCGCATTTTAATAATTGGTTAAGTTCTTTATTTTCTTCAATCCAACATTTTTTTTCTGCTCCCTTAACATCATCTAAAAAACTTAAATTACTTTTAATTTCGTTTTCAATCAAACCAACAATTAATAATCTATTTTCTTTTAACATTCTCTAACTCCTTTAAAATTTTAAAAATATGCTCCGTGATAATATTTAAAGCCAACCTTAAGGTAATTGTTTTATTTATTTCTCTCTCGTCGTTAAATCTTAAACTTTGATAATCTGCTATTTTTTTTATATCCTCAAGCCGTTTAATTATTTGTTTTCTTTTCATTTTTCCACCCTTCATTTATTAAATTGATTATTCTTTTTGTTTGATAAATTCTTGTCTTGTAAGTTAAATATCTCCCCGTCGTGCCTTTATTTTTTTTATTCTGCGATTGGTTTTGAAACATTTTAATTTGTTCATCTCCTAAATGTGAGTTAAGATGTTTGATTTCAATCTGTAAAGTTTTGATTATTTCTTGTTTTATTCCCATTTTCCCGATATAAATTTATATGTTTTTAATTCTCTTCTTAAGATATTTACATTTTCCTCGTCATTATCTATCTTTTTTACAATATTACAAACTTCCGAAGCAAGATTTAAGATTGTATAAATTATACTCTTTTCCCCACAAGAAGTTTCTTTTACTGCTCCGTTTAATGATTTTTCAAATCTTTTTTTATGCTCCTCGTTTCCTAAATCAATATTATAAATACAAAAACCTTCTCCCCCAAATCTCGTATCTAATAATTTAATTGGAAAATCTTTAATCTTATCATAAATTAATTTTCTCGCTTCTATACTATCAACACATAAAATTATTAGAGTGTTCATATTTATATCAAACTCATAATCTTCTGTGATTTCAATATTTTCTATTTCTATTTCTGTGTCTGTGAATTCTTTGATTATCTCTTTTAATGCTTCTACTTTTGGTTTTCCAATATCCTTAATTCTGAAAAATTGATTAGGTATATTATGCTCCTCTACAATATCAAAATCAATAACCTTAATATTTTCCATTCCCATTTTAGCAAGATTTAAAGCCGTGAAACTTCCCGTAGAACCTGCTCCTACAATTATTATCTCCGTGTTCTGCTCTTCGGGATTAAAAATCCTATTTTGTCTTGTGAATTCCATTAATAACTTCCCCCATAATTTTCTCCCCAACTATTATCATATTGCCCATTAGTATAATTCTTTCTTCTACCATAAGAAGCCCCGTGAAAATCAATATCTTCATTATCAATATCTATCTCGTCATCTTCTTCTTTAAATTCTTCTTTCATATACTCTCTTAAATCCTTCATTAATTGTATTGCTTTATCTTTTTCTTTTGTTAAATATTGAATTGTAACTTCTCCGTTTCCTTGATTGACAACTTCGTTTTTAATCGGGAAAACTCCTTCTATTTGGTAATATTGAAAAAGTGATAATTTTCTAACAAAAACATTATTTGTTTTATTATCAAAAACAACCATTTCGCTTATTTGTTTTTTTGTTAATTTTGACGGATTTACTTCTTTCCAATCACTACAAAAACTCTCCGTAGGTTTTGTTTCTATAACTTTTTTTTCAATCTCTTTTTTTAATTCTTCTCCGACTTCGCTATCTTCATCAATTACTTTATAATCTAATTCATCTAAACTTATTCTTATTGGTTTATTGAATTCTAACCTTATTCTGTGTCCGTCTCTTTGAGAGGAAACAATAAAAACTGCCTTTTCTCGTGGTGTAATGAATTCTTTAATAAAAGTTTCATCTGTTGAACTCCAATCTGCCGACATAGTATTATGAGAATGAAAGTGTCCGATTATTTTTTTACATTTATCTTTATACTCTTTTCTTAACTTTACTAAAGAACTTCCCGAAGTATCAACAGAAACAGAACTTACATCTTGAAAAGGAATTAAAAAATCTTCTATTATTATTTTATCGTTTGTGATTTCTCCTACTAACCAAGCCCCGATTTCTTTTTCATAATTATTAACAAGCCATAAGATTTTTTCGTTTAATTCTTTGCTCATTTCCACATCAAAATTTTGTGTTAATTTCATTATTCCTCTCCCTCGTCGTCATCTTCGTTGTCTCTATCATTATAACACTCTTCACACATATCTTCATCTGAATTATAATCGTCGTCATCTATCCAATTATCGCACTCATTACAATAAGTTTCTCCTTCTCTTTCTTCTTCGGCATTATCTGGAACAACCCCCCCGTTTTCTTTTCCTTTAATCCAATAATTCATACTTAAATAAGTATCTTCTGGATTGTAAGATTTCAAATACAAATATAAGAAGTGAGTTAATTTTTTTAATTCCATTTTTCCAAGCAATTCATAAGCCATAGTGTGTCCCCCACCGAAACAAATTGTTTTTCCTTTTATATGACAAGAATGATAAATACTATTACAATATTTAACAGGTTCTTTATTCTCAATTTTAATGTCCGAAGGCATAAGAGTAATAATATACTCTCCCATTTCAATATTTTTTTCTTTAACCTTAATAAAGATTTTTTCAAATTCTAAAATTATTCCTTCTTCTGTTAATTCTATTTTTGTAACAAATTTTAATTTCTTAATCTCTTCTATCTTTTCTAATAAACTGCCTTTTATGTTCTCCAACATATTTTTAAGATTGAACAAAACCATTTTAGAAGTAGTTATTTGGTTATACCATTCTGCGATTTTTGGTTTATACATTTCTATATCATTCTCACATATATCCATTTTATTTTGAGTATTACTTATTTGAGAATTAATTGATTTTGTGAATTTAGCAATAAAGATTTTCTCTTTTAAAACTGCTATATCTTGCTCCTTGATTTTATAATTAACTACAACATCTTTAATCCAATCTAATAACTGAATAATATATTTGTTTTCTTGTCCTAAACCCCAATTTTCTATAAAAGGAAAAAAATAAATAATTACTACATTTCTCGTCGGTAAATAGTCGCCTATAATGTAGGTTTTATTATCTTTTTTTATTTTAAGTGTAACTTGCTCCTCAAAACAACCCCGATTTAAACCATAATGATAATTTGCTCCACTATAACCCCCTAAACTCGCAAGATAATCTATTAAATCGGTATAACTATCTCGTCTATAATTTCTTTCAGAATAATTTATATCTACAGAATAATTAGGATTGAAAATTATTGTAAGCCCTTCTTTTAAAGTGTCTGGGTTTATATTAGCGTTTCCTAAAACTACTTGTTTAAACCCCAACTTTTTTAATTCTGAATTGAATTTTAAAATCAATCTTGCTCCTTTTACTTTGTCTATGCTTAAACCTTCAAAATCTTTTATAATTGTTTTAATCGCCATTTTATTTTTTTTGTATTTGTGAATATGAAAGGAAAAAGGAAAAATTAAAATAAAAATACCCTTAATCCTTGAGAAGATTTTTAATCTTCTGCTGGTGTTGGTTCTTCTGAACTGCCTTCGTCATCTGCTTCGGGTTTGTCTGTTTCGGGTTCTGCTTCTGCTTGTTCTTGCCCTTGTTTGTAGTTTCCTACAATAGAGTAAGTTTCTCCATCAATAGCAACGGCACTACTTAACACATCCTCTCCACCATCATTATTAATCCCTTCGCCCTCGTGGAGTGTAATTCCTGCCTTATTCAAAAGTGTAGAAACTAAATCTCCGTCATTAAAAGCTACGATTTTATAATCTCCGTCAAACCTTCCAACTTCTGCTTTATTAACCATTCTTATTTTTACCCCCGTTTAATTTTTTATTTAAATTCAGAGAGTAACCCCCCGAATGAATATTTTTTTTAATTATCATTTTAAAACCTCTAAATTTGTTGTTTTTGTTTGTTTTTTCATTTTTAATATTGTGTTATTTAATCTCTACACAAAAAGAGAATAATAAAAAAAAATAAATTAAAATTGTGCGATTATAAAACCCTCGTTTAAATCCTCGCCGAACTTTATTAAAGTAGTTTTGTCGTTTATTTCTTCTTCAACAGCGTTCCAAAAATCTTCAATATCTTTAAAATCATCTTTTTTAAGTTCTGTGCTGTAATCGTTTAAAAATTCTGTTTGGTTTTTATATTCTGAAAAATCACAGCATAAACTTATAACATCTAATTTTAAAGGATTTTCTTCGTCGTAAGTTTCGTCTAAATACTCAAATAAAGCCCGAAGCCCTTTATAACTAAAATTACCATTTGGATTATCTTTTGTTTCAACTCTTTTATAATCTTCAAACCTACTAATAAATAAACTCTCGTCATATTCTTCAATTATCATTTTTTACCCCCATTTAATTTAATTAACTGAATATTTAAACCACCAAAATCCTTTAAATTATAACTTATCTGCTCCCAATTCTTTAAAAATCCAAAACTTAAACCTTCAAAATCTTTTTTATTTAACCATAAATCTTTTATTTCTTTTGTTTTTTTATTTCTAAACCTACAACCTACTTCTTTAAAATTTTCTTTAATCATTTTGCTCCTGCTCCTCTTGTTTAATAAATTCACTATCGCATAAATTACAAGTCGCTTTTAATTCTGTCGCACAACGGACTTTAACCCCACAATTACAGATATATAATTTATTTCTTGTCTTGCTTGGTTTTTTTGTCTTTATGTTCTGACATATATTAAAAACTTCTGGCTCGGCGTTAAACTCTTTTAACATTTCTTTAAACTCTTCTGTTTCTTCTGTTCTGGAGTAGCCGTGTTTTGTTCTTTCTACGGATAATAAAAGTTTTTCTGCCTGTTTTTTAAAGTGTTTATTATGGTATTGATTGCTTGAACAATCTTTTATTTTAAGAGAATTATTTATAAAATGTGCTGTCTCGTGTGCTAAAACTTCATAAGGAGAAGATTTTTTTAAGTAAAGAGTATTAAGATTAATGTTGTTTAGGTCTTGAGTTGTATTTTTAAATTTCTCCTCGTGTTCTTTCGGCATAAAAAAGCCCGTTGTGTTCTTACTCGCTTTGTTTATTGTTATTACATAATTAGAAGGGAGATTTAAAGAAAATTTATTATTAAGGAATAAAACAAACTTCTCGCACTCCTTAAGCATAGGAATAAAAGAATTCTGGTTTAAACCAGAAGTTTCTTCTGTTGCTCCTTGTGTCTCTTGCTCTTCTTGTGTCATTTTTTAAACCCCGTAGGGTTTACATTCCCAAAATTTACACTATTAACCATAGACAGAAACAAAAGCCGTTTAATAATACTTAATGTTTCCTTTTCTCTCTTTGATTGTGTAGGGTTAGAATATAGGAATATATTAATATATTTGTATATTAGTATAGGGTTGTATATGGGAGAAGGGTTTAAAGGAGTGCCTTGCTCCTCTCCTTTATTTTCCTTTGAGAATAAGGGTTTTTTGTTTATTATATGAGAGAGAAACCTTTTAACTCTCCCGTTTGCTCTTATAGAGTGTGTATTATATAGTGATTGTTTAAGCCCTTCGGGGAAGAAAACAACAGAAGGAGACAGGGAGTTTAAGCCGTTGCTCTCTCCCTCTCTCTCTTCTGTAATAAGAAATTTTATTTTAGAGTGTGTCATCTTAGTAGTTAACTATAACCCCATTTTTTAAGATGTCTTGACAGAAGGGTTTTATTATCCTTCTTCTTATAAGCCATCTTGTTATATGCTGTCGTATTGTCATTTTTTTATTGTCTATACTAATATATTATATATACTAATATAGTAATATAGTAAAATGAAAGTAGTATATAAGGATTATAGTGAGAGTAATATATATATTAATGAACACATATACTTATAAAGGATATTACTATGTTATATTTTCTTTTCATTTCACGGAAGGAAGATACGAGAACCACTATAGTCACTACTACCTCACAATTACATCATTTTTGCGCAGTCTATTTTCCTTTTAAAATCTAACATTCAATATCCTCATTAAAGTTTTGGGCGGTTTTCTTTAATAAGAATGATTGTTGTTATAGTAGGCTTTAATACAAACTCTACGAGGTTTTTGCCAGGAATCCCGGTTTCACGAGATTTTACCTAGATTCCCGGTAAAAAGCAAAAATTTTATAAAAAAAATTTCGCGTATGCCTTCGGCAATTTAACATTCAATAGTTAATATCTACTAGTATAAAGGAGACATCTATTTATCATAATAAAAACGATAAGTTTAAATACATAGTTTTTCTATATTAAATATGGAATTACCAAAATCCACAAAAGACAAGTTAATTCTCGACCATCTAAAATTAATTAGTGCAATACTTTCCGACGGTATAATCATTCCAGCAAAAACTGTAAGAGCAAATGCTTCTTCTGCCGCAGTCTATCTTCCAAGAAAATATGTTGGGCATACTTTCAAGATTATTCTTCTTCCAGAAACAGCGGAAGATAAAGAATTATTTAAAAAAAATAATGCTATTGTTGAAAAGGACAAGAAAATTGATCAAATGAATAAACAAATGAAAGCCCTTCAAACAAAAATAGATAAATTAAATAATAAGCAAGAAGTTTCAATTCCCACTCTAAGTACTGCTAATCCAGAACCAGAAGATGCCTTTTAAATCATTAAAAATTGTGCAGATTGAGGTGACAAATTCATGATGGACGATGAACAAACAATAGGACACCTATGTAGGAATAATCTTATGACTGAAAGATATGATGAAAAAGTTGATGATCTTGTTAGAGAATTCACAGATAAGGGAGTAGGTGAAATTAAAAAAATTCTTAAAGACCCAAAATATAAAAAGATCTTTACTCAAATACTTTATAAGGAAACAATTGGAATGTCTAAAAAAGATAAAATTGGAGTCCTTATAGAAATAAAAAAAATATTGGAACATGGACAAACAAGAACTACAAAACGAGGTAGATGAGAGTAAATCTTACTATCGCGTAACAATGAATGGAAATTTTGAAGACTTCAAAACAATTCCTTTAGCACTTGCGCATATCGAAAAACACTTTGAATGGTATTGTTCACTTAGACATATTAAATTTTTGAAAAATGGTAGTTGAAAAAAAAGTAAGAGATACTGACACGGTAATTAGTGGTCCAACTAGGGTTCCAGACCCTGATGCCCCAGATTATATGGAAGGAGTCACATTCAAAAAGAAAAATGGTAAAAAAAACAAAGATAATAAAAAAGAAAAAGAGAAACAAACTAACAAGACACCATATAATTCCAACTTCAAGAAGAGGAAATAATTTAGAGAGGAATATTGATTATGTTCCAGATGAACAACATAATTTATATCATCAATTATTTCTAAACAGAACACCAGATGAGATCATAGACTATTTAGTTCAAGATTTCTGGAAAGGTCAAAAAAGATGGGTAAAAGTTTATTTGGAGAAATACATATGAAAATAGATTATAAAAAACAAGGAAAAAAGAATAGAGAATCTGGTCAAAGATTTGAAGTGAGAGTTAGAAAAGATTTAGAAAAAGATGGCTGGATTGTAGATAGATGGAGTAATAATGTTTCAGATTATCCTGAAAGTAATATAAATCTTCCTCTTGAAGAAAGAAAAGATAGAAAATTAGTTCCTGCTAAATCAAGATTTGGAATGAGAACAACTGGCTTCCCCGACTTCATTGCTTTTAGGACAAGAATTTTAAGTAATATTAATTCAAAAGAAATGCCAAATATTCTTTATGAGATAATCGGTGTAGAGTGTAAGTCAAATGGCTCTTTAGATAAAACGGAAAAAGAGAAATGCAAATGGCTAATTAAAAATAAAATATTTAGTAAAATTATAATTGTAAGTAAAGGAAAGAAACGGGGAAAAATCGTTTACAAGGAATTCGGATCATAAACAGTTAACTTTAAATTATTTAGATACTATATATTAATAGTGCTTTGTGGTCTAATGGTAGGACGGGAGCCTCATAAGCTTCAGGCCATGGTTCGATTCCGTGCAAAGCAATATGGGCATTGAAAATTTAATTTGCATCTATAAAAAGAAAAAAGAAAAATCAAAAAATTGTGTAACTTGCTGTGGAATAACAAATATATGTGGATTTTATGAAAACAAATCAGGTTTAAATCCTTTTGAAGATGTATATCTTGGAAGGAGAACTGTTGAAGAAATAAAAAGGATAAATAGGAGAAAACAAATGTATGAAGACGAAAAATTAGGACTATGGTATTAAAATGAGGATGTTTAATGATATGATGGGAGAAATGAATATTGCTAGTTTTACAAATAAAATTTATACTGATTTTAAATTCTTCTATGAACAAGTTTTAGGATTTACTGAACTTGGTGGATTGAATCAATACAAAAAAGAATGGTTCAATCTTGCTTATGAAAATGATAGGGTTATGATTAAAGCCCCATCCGGATTTGCAAAGACAACTGTTCTTGGTGTGGCATTTCCAATTTGGGTAGCATTAACTAATCCAGGAACTAAGATACTTCTTATTTCTAAAACACTTACTCAGTCTAAAGACGCACTTCTTATTCAAATCCGTGATTTAATTGAAGATAATGAATTCCTTAGAAAAGCTCTTATGCCTGAAGAGAGAGACAAAATCTGGAATCAAACTCAACTTAGATTATCAAATGGTGTTACTATTGTAAATAGGCCTTACTCAATTAATATTCGAGGTTACAGAGCAAATATTATTATCTTAGACGAAATTGATTCTTATGACGACCCTGGAATTTATTTTGACTATGTTGTTCCAAGACTTATTCCTGGAGGAAAAATTATTGGAATTTCTACACCAGAAGAAGGAACGAGCACACTTATGGAGTTAATTCTTCTTAGAGATAGAGGTTCTAATGAATATATTTTTAAAACTTATGTTTCGATTGTGAATGCTAAAGATCCAAAAGATTTGTCTACCGGAGAATCTATCTGGCCAGAAATGTTTTCAATCGATGAATTAATGAGAAGAAGAAATGAATTAGGAGAACAGAAATGGCAGAAAAATTATATGTGTGATGCAATGACAGAGGGAGAGGATTCAATCTTTAAAGCAACAACTATTGAATCTTGTAAAAATTATCAATTGAAATTCACAGTTCAGAACTATGAAGAAGAAATGTATATTGGTTGTGATTTTGCTGTTTCAAGTTCACCAACTGGAGATTATGATGCCTTTGTAGCTATTGGTAAAAAGAAAGATGTTGGGACAATAAAATTTGGAGAAAGATGGAAAGGTACTGAAGTTCCAGAAAAAGTAAAGAGAATAGAAGAATTATATTATCGATACAAAGCCGTTATGATTATTTGTGATAATTCTGGAATTGGTTCAGAAGTAATTAGATTGCTTAGACTTAAAGGACTTCCAGTTGATTCGCAAAGTTTCCATTCTGGAGAAAGAAATATTTTATTAAATAATCTTCTTGCTTTGATGTCTAATAAAAAAATTGTTATTCCAAAACATCAAGACGATTTACAAGCGATTGATTTTGCAAATATTTTAGAGTATGAATTATTTTCTTTCAGGGAGATTAAATCTGCAGCAGGACATACTTCTTATGTTTCAAAAGGAACTCACGATGACACTGTTATGGGATTAGCAATGGCGGTTAAATATATTAGTTTACTTCAAGAATTTGAAGATTATATTGGAGTTTCTAATGGAGAATATCCTAAAGAAAATGTTGAACCACAAAATATTCCTAATAAAAATTTAGATCCTAATGTTTCGTTTAGCACAGGGATTCCAATAAGATAAAAAGAAAAGTTTAAATAATCTAATATCTTCTATTTCTTATTGGGAACTTGTTAGGGTCGCCCCCTTAAAACAAACCCCCAAATTGTCAAATGGTAAAGAAATCTTTATTTAAAAAAGTGTTCAAGAAGAAAAAGAAAAAAACAAAAGTAGAGCCTAAAAAGTCTATTTCTCCTGGAAAATTTAAATTATTTATTCTAAAATACAAAGCTAAAATTAAAGCTTTTTTTAAGAAAGTTTCAAAAGCAGAAAAATTAAAAGATATGAAAAAGTTTTTTATTGTGATAACTGGGTATGGTTTGATTCTAAATTATTCACTTCATTTTATTTTAGGAACTAGGTTTACTTTGTTTACAATGTTTGCTTGGGGGATTGCTTATTATTTTATAAATCAGGAATTAGTAGAATGGATAAGGAGGATAATTGCAAAGAGATAAAATGGCACTATTTTCAGATATTTTAGGTGTGAATGAAAGTTATGATATTAAAGAGTTGGCTACAGAAAAAACAGATTCAAAAAGTGCAACAGCTGGAAGTACAACAACTGCCGTAGTTGGAGAAGGAGTTCCAAGAGTAAGCAAAGTTGAATTAAGAGACGATTATCTTGGAGATTCAATTGTTTTTAATTCTGTTAATAAAAATACTCAGACAATTATTGCTGCAGGTTATGAATTTCGTGCAAAAGGAAAAGATTCTGCAAAAGTTTTAGAATTTTTTAATACATTTCTAAACATAACTCTTGGAGACAATGGAAATGATGAAACTTGGGAAGAGATGTTAGATGGACATTTTACTAAAGCCCAAGTTTATGGAGATAATTATATTGAAAAAGTATATAATAAAACTGGAACTAAAATCGTTGACTTGATTTCATTGAATCCAGAGAGAATAGATTATGCTAGAGATCATAAAGGTAATGTTCTTTTGAATGAGAAAGGTAATCCATTAGGGTACACACAAAAACTTCCAAATTCAGTAGATACTTCAGGAAAAGGAGATGAACCACCTGAAGACATAAAATTTGTAGAAAATATGATTTTTATTAGAGCTAAAAGAATTGCCCACTTTCAATTATATCCTTTTGGAGATGGTTTTGAATCTTTTGGAACTATTGAACCTGCGCATGATGATATTATTTACAAAAAGAATATTGAAAAAGCAAACGCAAATTATATTGTTCAGAGAGGATTAAATCCTATAATTGATTATGTTGGTTCTCCTGAAAGATTCCCAACGCCTAAAATGATTGACCACGCTACTAAAAAATTATCTCAAATGAATTACAAGAGATATTTTGCATTCCCTTACTGGCATAGAGTTGAGGCTTTAGAATTTAAACCATCAGAAGCTGTTAATGAAAGTCTTAAAACTTTCAGAGAAAATATTTCTGCTTCACTTGGAATTCCATTAGCACTTGGTACTGGAGTTGGTGAAGCAACAAATCGTTCTACTTTAGTTACTCAACAAAAATTCCTTGAATTAACTCTTACAGATATTGTAAAAAGAAGTGTCTCATTTTTTGAGAGAAGGATATTTAGAGAGATTTGTGCTTTAGAAAAATTCAGCGTTGTTCCAACAATGCACTGGGGAGATTTAGGCGCAGAAAATAAAGATGCTAAAGCAAAGAGGCTTGTTGATTATGCTAATGTTAAAGTTGGAATTCTTCCACCAAAATTCGCTACTAAGTTTGTTATTAAATCTGAGGATTTAGATATTACAGAAGAAGAAGTTGATAAGTTTTTTAAAGAAAAGGAAAAAGCAGAAAAAGAAATGGCTAAAAAAGAGGTTGCCAAAAAAGAAGCAAAACCAAAAGAGATTATAAAAAAAGAAATTGTTAAAAAAGAAAATAGCAAAGTTAAAGAATTAGGAAAGAAATATTATATATCTGATGTTGAAAATGTTCTAGGAGGATTATCATGGTAAATCAAATAGTGAGGAGTGATGGAAAAACTATTAAAATTGATCATCAAGAAGCTGAACAAGCAGACACAACTGCAAGAGCTAAGAGAGTAATTTTAGTAAACGCTTCTGGTGGTTCAATTAAACTTACAAGGACAAGAGAGAATCTTTTAGGTTCTGCAGGAACTGGTTCTAGTGGAGATACAGATAGAGTTTATACTTTAACTACTTCAAACGCCGTGGATATAGTTGAAGTTTTTTTGGATGGAGTTTTACTGGTAGAAACTACAAATTACACAATTAATAATACAACTAAAACTATTACTATGGTTAGCCAAGCTGTATGGGATGACCAAGTAGTTTCAATTTTTTACAATGTTTAAAAAAATATTTTTACTTTTTTCCTTCATTCTTTTAGTTGGAACTGTTTTTGCTTGGACCCCAACTGGAGAAATTAATTTAAGAGATTACTATGATATAATAAATGGAAGAAATGCAAGTTTTCAATGTATTGGAATTGATGGAGAGTATAAATGTTCGTGGCCTGGTGCTAGTAATCCATTTGATCAAGAATTGAATACAACAAACGATGTTAAATTTCAAAATCTTAATCTTACTGGAAATGCTACAAGTTCTAATTTCTTTGGATGGTTAAATTGGAGTTGGTTGCAAAATATCCCTTCTTATATAAAAGATTGGAGTTTTAAACTGAATGAAACTGATCAGAGATTTAATGAAACAGATTGGGTAATTGCTCAAAGTTATTTAACATCTTTTACAGAATCAGACCCTCTTGCTTATAATGGTTCTTTACGCCTGACTTCAAATCATTCTTTTTTAAATACTACAAGTTATTTTTCAGGCAACGTAGGCATCAACACAACTTCACCAAACGCAAGTTTACACGTAATTGGAAACACTACAAACTCGGCTTTCTTTATGAACGGCAACGTCGGCATCGGCACGACGGCTCCCACAGCCCTACTAGATGTAGCCGGCACATCTAAATTTGGTGGCGTCATAAATACCGACAATAATTGGATTTCAGGGGACGGTGGAGCAGAAGGAATTAGTGTAAATGACGACGGCAACGTCGGCATTGGGACGACGGCGCCGGGATACAAACTAGATATAGACGGCAATATAAATGTGCAAACAGGGCATCAATTTTTGTTGGCAGGAACTGCAATTGCTATTCCTACTGACGAACAGCTTAAAGGCTATTGGGCTTTAGATGATGGAAGCGGAACTGTTGCAATTGATGGAAGTGGGAATGGCAATCATGGCACTCTTATCAATACTCCTACTTGGGGTACTGGAGTTGCCGGACAGAGTTTGACTTTTGCTACCAACTCATATTTTTCCTTTACTAATCCAATTAGTGACTTGGGAGCCGGGAAAGAAGATTTTACGATCAGTTTATGGGTAAATATTGACGGAGTACAGGATGGTGGATTGCTTTTTAGTGGACTGCCTACCTTTTATCTTAAATTTAATAACCAGTTACTATGGTATTTTGCTCCAGACAATTATCGATATTTAGGGACAACCAGTAGTCTATTGGAAGATAAAGGATGGAGACATTTAGTCCTTGTTATAGAAAATCAAATTGGGAAAGCTTATTTAGATGGAGTTTACTTTGGCGGAAGAAATTTTAGCGGTTCATGGTCATCTTTTGGAGGATCACCAACTATAGGTAATAGTATTGAGGGTTCAATTGACGAGTTCCGTATTTACGACAAAGCTCTTACCGAAGGTGAAATACAAGCACTTTACCTTTATTCTGCTGGGAACAAGGGATTGAAAATAAATGCCCGACAACTTGCAGGTGATTTGATAGTTGATAGCAACGGCAACGTCGGCATCGGGACGACGGGGCCAAATCAGAAGTTAGAAGTTGCAGGAACAATCAACGCAACAGCATTCAAATTATTAGATAGTAATAAGATATTTTTCGGAACAGCAGATGATGTTTCACAAACAATGGATGGAAGTTTCTTTAATATTACTCAAGAGGTTGGAAGCATTAAGATGTTCTTCAAAGGATTTTTAGGATACTTTTTTGATGGAGATGTTGAAATAGATGGCGATTTAAATGTTACAGGAAATGCCTCAATAAAAAATCCTTATGGAATGTTTAGTTCAAATGAAAGCCAAGAAGTAGTAGTTGCAGAAACAGTTTATGTAATGAATTTTAGTCATGTTGAAGATACACACATGATGAGTTTAGGTGCAAATAATGAAAACATCACAATTCAAGATTCAGGAGATTATGCTTTAACTTTATCAGGTCTTTTTGTAACTGATGCTAACAATAAACATTTTGAAATTTTCCCCCAAATAAACGGAGTAAATGTTCCAAGAAGCAATACTCTAATTGAAGTTGAAAATGCAGGAACACATGGCTTAATTTCAGTTAGTTTTATTTTAGATTTAGATGCAGGAGATAATGTTAGAATAATGTATTCAAGTGATGATGCAGGAAGTATGACAGTATGGACAGTAGGACATGGAGCAGGAGCAGATGCAGTTCCAGAAACTCCTTCAATGATTATGACATTAAATAAAATAAGTGAAATTACCATATAAATGGCAGATATAATAACTAAAAATATACAATTAACAGCAGGAGTATTTATATTATTAGTTTTAACTGGGGGAATAACTTATTTTGTTGCTGATGGAGATACTGCTTATTATTGTGAAGATTTAAATGTAGTTGGTTTATGTTTTAAATTAAGTAATATTAATACAGACGGATTACAAACTCGTTGCTATTATAATGAAAGTTCTCCAAGAAAATATAAGAATTGTAAATCTGGCTGGATTAAATACAAACAAACAGAATTTATTGGGAATGAAATTAATTTAACAGAAATAGGTTTTGATTTAGATTTTGATATAGACAAAAAAACAATTCTAAAAAATATTGGAATTATTGAACCAATGATAAGTCCTTGTGTTAGAATGGATGAATTTACATGCAGGGCAAATGTTTATGAGAAGGGTGGGATAAACAAAGAGATAAAAATTATAATAAAATACTGTGAGGAGTATGAAATTAATTATTCTAATGGAGATTGTCTGAATTATAGTTATTTAGAAGAACAAGTTTGTATTAATTGGACAGATGAAAATCAAACAATTTGTTCTGAATATGAAATAATTCAAGTTCAGGGAGAATGTTTAGAATATGAAATTATAGAAACAGTTACAAATAATTGTATTAAATGGAAAATATTAACACAAGTTGAAATAGAAAACGAGATGAAGATTAAAACTGAAGAACTGTTTTTAAGAATTGTAGATATTCAAAACAAAAGAAATGAAGTTAAGGAGGTTTTAACTAATAAGATTTTGATTGAAATTAATGAAGGAGATTCCTAAAAGGATTTAGATGTAAGCAGGAGTATAAAATTCATATTCTGTTTTTATTCTTTCAGGAAAAGATTTCAAATAAATCATTGTACTATCGATAAAAGTATGACGAAGTTGCTTTTGAATTGTTATTAAATTTGCTCCTCTTTTAAGCATGTTTGTAGCTAAAGCATGTCTCAGTAAATGTGGATACACTCTTTTGTTTATTCCTGCTCTTTTTGAAACTACTTTGACTAATTTTCTTAAATCATTTGGTGTGTATTGATTATTATTTTTTAAAGTGGTAAATAAATATTCATTTTCTTCTCTTGGAAATTCATTTAGATATTTAATTAAAATTTTACTGCATTCACCTGAAATATTTGATATTCCATCTTTTACTCCTTTACCACTGAATATCTTAATAACATTATTTCCCAAATCAATATCACAAACTCTTAAGTTACATAATTCAGAATTTCTTATGCCTGAAAATGCTAAAATACTGACGATTGCCTTTTCTCTTATGTTTTTAGTGATGTTTATTATTCTTGAAACTTCTGATTCTGATAGAGAGCCTTTAATTATTCTTCTTGGTTTTTTTGGTCTTCCTAATTTTATTGGATTTCCTTTCATATTCGTAAATCTTTCTATTGCAATACAAGTGTTTACTATGTGGGTGTAAGAGTATTTTTTTCTATACATATCTAAGATATATTCTTCTATTTCTTCATGAGTTAGACTTATTTTTCCTATTTTGTTGTAAATTATTTGAAGGCATCTTTTGTAATTATTAACTGTTACTTCTCTTAACCCTCGATAAACTATTAATTTATTTTCAAACATTTCGAGTTCATTTTTTATTTCTTGTTTCATAGTATATGACTACTAATCTATTACTTCAATTTTTAGGTGTTATATTATACCTTATTGTAATATACATATATTTATATACTCTAAAGGTATTATTTAAATATGGAAGTTAAAATAAAAGGTTACAAATGTGAAAGATGTTCTCATGAATGGGCCCCGAGAAAAAAAGAATCTCCCTTGCCAGTAGTTTGTCCGAAATGTAAATCACCTTATTGGAATAAACCAAAAGAGAATAAACGGAAATGAATAAGAATAAAAAGAGAAGATATTTAAACTTAGATCACATTATTAAAATATGGTAGGAATATGGAATAAACCAGAGGAAATTTTGAAAGAAGTTAGCGTAATTGATTTAACAAATGATATGCTATATTTTTATCACGATCAAATGCACATCTTTTGGAAAAAAGTTGAAGATGGAAAATGGTTTAATTGGACATTCATAGATGTTTTCTTAATGCACAAAAGAACAGTGATTGAAATGATGAAAAGAAAATTAAAACACCTTGCGCCAATAAATATTCTTGATAATATTGTTTTTATTGATTCTAAAAAAGAATTAGTTGATGTAATCAACCACATAAAAAAGAAATAATAAAACAAAAGGTTTAAATAATATATAGTTATATATTAATATATGGAACAATCTGTAATCTTGGCTGAGCAAGAGCAAACTAAGAAAGAACTTGGTCTTAAACCTACTCTTGTAAAAGATATTACTTTAATTTCTTCTGGGACTTGGACTGGTATGGATAACAAACCAACTAATTTTTCTACTGAAACTATTATGAAAGGTTTTCAAAATACTGATTGGAGCAACATGAATTTATTTTTAGACCATCAAGACCAAAGATCTCGTGGTGTAAGTAATTGGGCTGGATTTGTTAGAAATCCGAGGATGGTTGGAAATGATTTAGTTGGAGATTTAGAAGTTTGGCATCCAATGATTTCTATGTTCATTAAAGAAGCTAAAGCAAAGTTTGGAGTTTCTATGACAACTGAAGGTGTTGAAAGAATGATGGCTAATGATTTATTTGACTATGACATTCATAGGTTTGTAAGTTTTTCTATCGTCGATGATCCTGCTTGTAAAGTTTCTTTAATCGATAAAGTATTATCTTCTAAAAAAGAAACTAAAACATTTATTTCAAATAAAGAATTAGCTTGTCAAGGTCCTTCTCAGAAAAAAATTATTTCAAAAACTCAATCTGAGAATATAATTCAAAAGGAGGTAAAAGAGATGGAAAGTGAAAAAGACCAAAAAGAAGCTGTTGAAGAAAACAAAGAAGATAAGAAAGAAGAAGCAGTAGAAGATAAGAAAGAATTAGCAGAAGCTAACAAATCTGAGGATGTAAAAGTTCTTAGTTCAAAAGTAGATAGTCTTTCAGGAGATATGAAAGAACTAAAAGCTATGTTAAAATCTCTTTCTGAAAAGAAAGAATTAGCAGAAAAACCAGCTAAAGAAGAAAAAGCAGAAGAACCTGAAGAATCTGACGCTGACAAAGAATTAGTTGCAACAAAAGAAAAATTAGCAAATGCTGAAAAGGAATTAGCTGCTTTGAAAGAAGATGACAGTCCAGACAGAAAATCATTAGCAATTGGCGGAAATGCATCAGGAACTGAAGATGTAAATTCTGTTAATATGGGAATGCTTGGTTTTTTAAGAGAAAACGCAAATCTTAACTATTAAAAATGGATGAAACAATTCAAAAATCAATGAGAGAATTAGCTACAAGAACAACAAATTCAGATATAAGAGGTAGTTCGGCAACAACTTATGCTTTAGAACCTACAAAGTGGTTGAAAATTATCATCGACGCTGCTAAGCAAAGACAGTATTTCCTAAACACTTGTTATATGACAGAAACTCCAAAAGGAGTAACTGATGTAATGGTGCCAATAAGAGACCTATACAAAGGTTCAACTGGAATTACTTATGGTACAAGCACGCCAGCTGATGGTACAAGAATTACTGCTACAGTGATGGATAACGCTGACGGTGTTAGGTTAAGACCTACAGTTCAAGCAAGTAGAGTTACTATTGGAAATGATCAAATAAGACATAACGCATTAGATGTTATGAAATGGGCTCAAGAAGAGTTAATTTATTCAATCGGTGACAAAGTAGACCAAGCTATTGCGGTAAAAATTGGAGACGCTACAAGTACTGGAACAGGAGCTACAGGGGGTATGCAGATGCTTTACGGAGGAGATGCTACTTCAGATAATACCTTGAGTACTGGTGACGTAATAACTACTGAGTTAGTTGCAAAAGCAAGAAGATTGTTAATGAGTAGAAACAAGCAATATAGATTAAGTGCTGGTAGTGGTGCTGCTGTTAGTGGTGGTGGATATGGTGCAGTTCAATCTGCAACTGTTCAAGGAAACCCGTGGAGTAATACTTCAGACGAACCATTTGTATTGTACATTGGACCTGCTCAACAAGAAGCGTTCTTAACTGATTCGCAGTTTACAAATGCTGCTGAATACGGTGGAAGAGGACCAATCTTGAACGGTGAGATTCCAGGTTATCTTGGAATAAGAATCGTTGTAACAAACAATGTTGAACAAGTAAGTTCTGGATCAGAAGGACCAGACGGAGAAACTGCAAACGCTGGAGCTACTATGACAAGATGTATCTTGTTAAAAAGTAGAAAAGCATGTGCATTCTGTTGGGGACTTAAGCCAAAGTTAAGTTTCTTTAATGACATCCCTGAGATTTCTCAGCACGTTGTTTTAGAAGCAGATTACGACATTGAAGTTCTTCATAGCGACGCTATTGTTTGTATCGATGTTACAGACGCTTAGTTAAACTAAGTTTATTTATTTTTATTTTATTAAATTACATCACGCAGAAAGACGTGTGGGAGCCGAAAGGCAGGCTCGGGCATAAGCTTGAGTATCACGAATTAAATTACAGGAGAGAAAAATGGGAAGATATGGATTAAGATCAGGATACGGAAAATTTCAAAACATTCAATCTGGAAGTGTAGACATAACTGTAGATGGTTCTGGAGACGGAACTCAAGCTGTTGTTTTTGAAAAATCAATGAAATCTGCACCAGTTGTTACATTAACGTCACAAGAAGCAGATACAACAGGAACATTAGCTGTTAGTAGCGTTACTGCTACCGGGTTTACTGCTAGAGCGGATGGTTCGTCAGTTACGTCAGACACATTAACTTGTGGTTGGATAGCTATGGATCAAAAACCAACGCAATAACTCCCATCATTTAAAATGAGGGAAAAAATTGAGTTAAAGCGAAAGTATAAGATTCTAATTAGATCTGGAAAGCAAGATGAAGCAGACAGAGTTTTAGAAAATATTTGGAAACTTTGTTGTAGTAATAAAACAATTCCAAGATTAGCTAAAAAAAAAGATAAGTATACGAAGGAAGATTTAGTAAAACTTTCTTTTAAGGAACTTAGAAGAATTGGTTATAGTGTTGGAACAAAAGGAAGAGGATCTGCAGAACTTATACGAGAAATTTTGGAATTACAATAATTTTATTTTTATTTAATTTACGTTTCTTAGAGAAAACCTTAAATAGTGCATATATCTATAATATATATGGTTTGTAATGGAGACACTAAAAAGTTGTTAGACGAAAAGGGTATTGAAGAAGTTATTCAAAGTGAGGTTAAGGAGTTTGGTACTTCTGCCCATGTTATAGTCGGCAAGAAGCACATAGGTAAAAAGGTTACTATTTTTGTTAAATCTTTGGAGGAAGGAGAATGAAAGTAGTAGAAGAACTCTCTCTTAATATTAAAAAAGACGATACAAATAGATTTTATATTACAGTAGAGGGATATTTTTTTAGAGTTTGTTTAGGGTATAATGAGTTTGCAGAATGTATGGGTTCTTTAATTAAATCCAGATTTAAAGAAAATTGGGAAGGGGTGGCATAATGAAAACTTTAATCGTCGGTGCTGGAGAAATTGGTTGTAATTTATTTAGTATTCTTTCTGGAAGATATGAAACAAAAATAATTGATAAAGATCAACCAATTGAGTTTGATCCTGAAATTATGCACGTTTGTTTTCCTTATTCTGATGGATTTAATGACGCTGTAAAAGGTTATAAAGAAGCTTACAACCCAAAATATTCTGTAATTAATTCCACTGTTCCCGTAGGTACTTCAAAAGGATTAGAAGCAATTCATTCTCCTTGTATGGGAATTCATCCAGATTTAAAAGAAAGCATGCTTACATTTACAAAATATCTTGGAGGAGAAGATGCAAGTGAAGTTGCACAATATTTTAGAAGAGCAGGAATGAAAGTTTATTTAACAGATAAGGCAGAAACAACAGAACTTATGAAAATTCTTTCTACAAGTTTTTATGGGCTTTGTATTGAATGGACTAAAGAAGTAAAAGAGCAATGTGATGAGTACGGTGTTCCATTTGAGATGTGGACTCATTGGACTGATAATTATAATACTGGTTATGAAAAACTAGGACACCCCGAGTTTCATAGACCAAATCTTGTTCCAATAAAAACTAAAATAGGAGGACATTGTGTTCTTCCAAATCTTAAATTTTTAGATTCTAAATTTTCAGAATTCATAGAAAAACAAAATGAATAAATATTTAATAACTGGGATAACAGGATTTGCTGGACCTAATCTTGCTAACTTACTTGTAGAAAGAGGAGATAAAATATATGGATTAGTTAGAGGTTCTAATGGTAGAGAACAGGACATAAGGGATATTGTTCCAGATAAAATCTTTAGTAAAATAAATTTTCTTTATGGAGACTTTACTAGATACGACGATATGAAGAGAATATTTAAAGAAAATGAATTTAAAGGTGTTTTTCATTTAGGAGCACAAAGTCATCCACCAACTAGTTTTATTGATCCAGAAGGAACATACGATGCTAATTATGAAGGAACTAAAAATATAGTTGATGCAATTAAAAATTATCAAAGAGATTGTGCTTTAATGTTTTGTTCTACTTCCGAAGTTTATGGTGTTGTTGAAGAAGATAAACAACCAATTGGAGAGTCATGTCCAATACGTCCAGTAAATCCTTATGGATGGAGTAAGGCTCTTTCTGATGTTTATGTTTTAGGACATGCAAATATAAAAGCAGAACCATTTAACCTAAAATTCTTTGTGACAAGAGCATTTAGTCATACTGGTTTACGTAGAGGAAATAATTTTTCTATAAGTTCTGATGCTTATCAACTTGCAAGAATAAAAAAAGGATTACAAGAACCAGTAATTTCAGTTGGTACTTTGTCCAGTAAACGTGTAATTATGGATGCTAGGGACTGTGTGAGGGCTTATGCTATGCTTATGGATGAAGCTGTTAAAGGAAATAAAGAAGTAATTGGGGAGGCTTTTAATGTTGGTGGAGATGAATTATTCACAATTAGGGAATTACTTGATCATCAAATTAGAATCTCTGGACTAGAGGGAAAGATTAAGGAATGGATTAATCCAAAATTTGTTAGAAAAATAGACATCCCAACACAGATTCCAGATTCTACTAAATTAAGAAATTTAACTGGATGGAAACCAGAGATTGATGTAGTTAATCAAACTCTTCCAGAATTATTAAATTATTGGGATGAAAAAATAAAATGAAGGAAATAAAAAAAGTTATAGTATACCAACCAGGAAGATTTGGGGATATATTTTTTGTAATACCTATTGTAAAAAGATTAATTGAAAAAGGTTATGAAGTAATTTATCCACTTTATAAAACAAGACACACCGATATTGCAGAACATTTTCCAGAGATAAATATGCCTATTCTTGATCCAAATCATCCAATGAAACCTGTTTGGGGGAATTATGTTAATGTTCCTAATTATCCTTGTATTTTACTTCCACTTTGGCAAGGAGCTAATTGGAAAATTTCTAAAGGAGGATACAAAGAAGATCAATTAATGAATTGTAAATATGAAATGTATAATGAATTATTTGAAGATAATTTAAATAAAAATACTTATTGGCATAATTTAACTTGGAAAAGATTTCCAGAAAGAGAACAAAAACTTATGAACGAACTTGGAATAAAACCTGGAGAAAAGTATATTTTAATAAACGAATTTTATACTTGGGGAAAAATTCCGATAAATGTAAACACCGAGTTAAGGAAAATTTATTTTAAAACAATTCCTAAATATACTATGCTTGATTGGGGGTTGGTTATAGAAAATGCAGAAGAAATACATTGTGTAGATACTGCAGTTCTCTATATAATTGATAGACTTAAAACTACTGACAAACTTCATCGGTATAGGCGGATTAAAGAAGATGTAGAAATTGGACATCTATTTAGTAAAAAATATATTAAACATAAATCTAATGGAGAAATAGAAAGTGAAATTTAATTGGTCACAAGAAGGAAATAAGTTAATTTTAGTGACTGAGAAAGGTGAAACACATTGGATAATGCCAAATGATTGGAAGATAGAAAATACCCATCAAGATATATTTAGATTGATAGAAGCATTACTTTATGATAATTGGGGAGATATGACTTCAATAAAAAAACGTAATGAAGAGTATAAATCAACAAGAAAGTTTGGAAAAAATATTGGATTGTCTTTTAGTGGAGGAGTAGATTCTACTGCTGCTATGTGTGTTCTCCCCGAGGATACTAAATTAGTTTACCACGAAAGAGATGAAGATCTTGGAGGAGCATTAGACCAAACAAATGCGTTACATATGATTGATGAAGTTAGAGAACAAGGAAAAGAAGTAATTATTGTTAAATCAAACCATGAAAAAATTAGAATGTATTATGGACAAATAAGAGGATTCGCAAGCGATTGGGTTCCAGCTTCTGGGCTTATACTTTTAGCAGATTATTTAAATTTGGGATATATTTGTTATGGAACAACTCTTGGAGAATCATATATTGATAGAGGATACAGTTATAGGGATTTCTATAATCATCCTGCGCAAGTTCGTTGGAGAAAGGCATTTAATAATGCTGGATTACATCTTACAATGCCAGTAGGAGGAATATCTGAAGTAGCTATTAATAAAATTGTACAAGCAAGTCCATATAAAGATTTGGCAAATTCATGTATTAGATCTAAGATTATAGGAGAAGGATGTAAAATATGTTCAAAATGTTGGCGTAAAAGTATGTTAAATGGATGGGAAATGAAAGATGGCTTTCTTGATACTCAAGAAATGAAAAATAAACTAAATCCACTTTATCAAGCCCATACAGTTATTTATGGATGTAAAAAGAAAGGAAAGTGGCCAAAAGAATTAGAACCTTATGTTCATATGAATGTTGATTGGGTAGAGAAATATTATTCACATGCTTTAAATTTAGTTCCAAAAGAATTAAGGGAAGGGTTAAAAAATAAATATAAAGAATACGGAATTGAATATATGGGAGGGATAGATATTGCTGAAATGCAAGAATTCAGCGTGTTAAATTAAAATGAAACTATCAGAATTTTTTAGAGAACAAGAAAGTATTAATCCATTAGAAAGAAGTCAGTATGGAGAAGATGATGCACTAAAAGAAATTTTACGACAAATGGAAATGAATTCAGGTTTATTTAAGGATGTTTGGGTTTGTGAATTTGGTGCTGGAAATGGAAAAAGAATTAGTAATACTTTTCAATTAGTAAAAGATGGTGCTAATGCAGTATATATTGAAAGTAATAGCCAAAGATTTTTAGAATTACAAAAAACTGCATTACAATTTTCAAAAATAATTCCATTAAATAAAACAATAAGCTACCATGAAAATTCAGATTGTTTATTAGATAATGTTCTTAAAGAAACGCAAATTCCAAATGGTTTTGATATTTGCAGTATTGATGTTGATGGTTTTGAATACCAAATATGGAAAAGTTTTAAAAATTATAATCCAAAAATAATTGTGATAGAAACTTACCCAAGAATTAAAGGAGAATATATTTTTCAACATGATAATAAAGATAAACAATTATATAGAAACTCAAGTTTTCTTTCTTTGCTTAAACTAGGAAAAGAAAAAGGGTATGTTTATTTTGGTATCCTTGGTGTTAATATGTTTTTCATTAGGAATGATTTAACTCATAGAATTGAATCAATGTTGCTTTCAGAAAAAGAATTAAAAAAAGACATGGAGAAGTATTATGGTTAAGGAAAGTTCATATATTGCTGCAGGAACTATCCCTACAAAGTTACTACATAATGAAATAGTAAAAGATGGAAAAATTGTTCCAATTCACTTACAATTAATTCCAACAAATGATTGTAATCTTCATTGTAGTTTTTGTTCTTGTGAAGATTCAGATAGAAAGAAGTTTTTGACATTAGAGGGAATGATGAAGGTACTCGACGTCGCTGGAGATAGAGGTACAAAAGCTGTTACAATCACTGGTGGTGGAGAACCACTTATGCACCCACAAATAAATGAGATGATAAGTTATGCTCGTGGAAGAGGAATTAAAGTTGGATTGACTACAAATGGAATTCTTTTAGATAGATTAGGGAAACATCCAAATCTTACTTGGGCTAGAATAAGTAGTTCAGATGATAGAAAACCAGTTTATTCTAAGATAGAAAAAGCTGTTAAATTGAATCCTGATACTGATTGGGCTTTTGCTCATGTTGTGACTGAAAAACCAAGATATGACTTAATTAAAGGAGTTGTTGAATTTGCAAATGAACATAACTTTAGTCATGTTAAACTTCATCCAGATTTATTTAATATAGACAAAGTTCCAATGGATACTGTTAGAAAATCTCTTCAGGATATTGATATAAGTAGAGTTGTTTATCAAAATAGAGAAAATATTACAAGAGGGGTAAAAGATTGTTATATTAGTTTGCTAAAACCAATGGTTGCTCCTGAAGGAGTTTTTCCTTGCTGTGGTGCGCAGTATGCAATTAAAGGAACTAAAAAAGATATGGTTGAACAAATGAAGTTTGGAGAGATTGTTGATTTTGGAAAAATTTTAGACGCACAGATTCCTTTTGATGGAAGGAAATGTGATGTTTGTTATTATTCTCTTTATAATGATGCTCTAGCTAAATTAAAAGATAAACCAGAGCATAAGGAGTTTGTATAATGAAATTAGGCATAAGAAATGTAAAACAAAATGATGGAACCTATGCTGAACACTGGGGGCCGATAGATAGAAGGAAGTTCTTAGCAATAGAAGGTTTAGAAGTAACGCATGATTTTAATAAATCTGATTTAATATTTGTTTGGAATACTCTTCCAAATGAGTTTATGAAAACCCCAAATAAAATAAAAAATCCAGAAAAGTTTATTTTATTTTTACAAGAAAGCCCAGTTGCACATCATAGAATAGTTCTTTATGAAAATATTGATAAATTTCACACAGTCATAACACATAATCCAAATGGTCCAAATCAAATTCCATATTCCGATGACCCGTCAGTTTACCCGTGGAATCCATTTATTTCAATAGACTTAAAAAGAGAGGATACTACAATAAAAAATAGAAACTTTTTCTATGCCGCAAGACGAGGTATTGGATATGAAGATATGCCTGATAGATTTGATACACATGTTTTATATGGTGCTAGAGCAAAAATGATTGAGTCTTTTAAAAATAAATTTCCAGGTAGATTAAAACTTTATGGTGTTGGTTGGTTAGATTATGCTAAGTTTGGTAAATCTGCTAAGATGCTTTATGAAGATAGAGATGGCTCATGGAGAAGAGCAAAAGTAGAAGATGTTGAAGATTCAGGAGCGGACTTTCATATTGTTTTAGAAAATTGTATACAAAAGAATCTTATAACAGATCATTTCCACGATGGATTTAATTCTGATAGAGTTGTATTTTATTTAGGATGCCCAAATATTTATGATTATGTTCCTAAAGATATTTTTATTGATTTAAGGCCCTTTTATAATAAAGAAACTAAAGAACTTGATATTGATAAAATTGTTGATATTGCAGATAATATGACACAAGAAGAATATGATGGATACATTAATAGGGCAAGAGCTTGGAGAGAAACTCTTAAAGATAAATCAGAAGAGAAGTTATTAAAATTAACAGATAATGTTGTAAATAGAATAAAGGAGTATATAAATGAATAAACATGTTTTGACACCATATAAGAATAGGATTTTTATAGAAACTGGTTTTGAAGTTGGTAGTGGAGTAGATGCTGCACTTGAAAATGGATTTGAGGAGATACATTCTATTGAAATAAATAAGGATTTTTATGAAAAAGGGATTGAAATGTATCAAGATAATCCAAAGGTTCATTTATATTTTGGAGATTCAAGAACAGAGCTTCCAAAGATATTAGAAAAGATAAATGAACCAGCAACATTTTGGTTAGATGCTCATACTCAAATAGATTCTCCAATATTAGAAGAATTAAAGGCATTACAAGAACATCCAATTAAAAATAATATAATTATGATTGATGATTGCTGTAATTTTAAAGATAAGATGGGATGTATAGAATTTTATACAATAGTTAAAGAAGTTCAAAAAATAAATTTAAATTATAAAATGCAACTTATTCATGGAAATTTGAGTCCTCCTTCTCATCCACAAAATATCTTGGTGGCTAAAGAATGAAAATAGATTTTATAATATCTGTAAGAGATAGAGAAAATGAGAGAGTACAAAGATGTATTAATAGTCTTAAATCTAAATTAACAGGAAGCATTATTGTTGTTGATTATGGGAGCAAAAAACCAGTTAAAGTAAAAGGTTGTAAAATAATTAGAGTAAAAAATAAGAAAACTAAAGTTTGGAATAAATCTCACGCATTGAATATTGGAATTAAAAAATGTACTAGTGAATTTATTGCAACAGTTGATTGTGATATTTGTTTGGGTAAAAAGTTTTTAGGCAAATGCAGAAAGTATCTAAAAAAGGATTCTTTTATTTATTCTAGATTCGTTAGGAGAATTGTTGGAGAAGTTTTTGATTGGAATGTTTCAGAAAAAAAGATAGAATCAATTTCTACTGATTGGCTTGGACAAAATCAAGGTTCAGCACATCTTGCAGTTGGAGGAATACAAATCTTTCCAAAATGGTGGATTGAGGAAATTCATGGATATGATGAAAATCTTATTTATTGGGGGGGGATTGATAATGATATTCACGAAAGAGCAATGAGGACTGGTTTAATAATTGTAGATCTTAATGAATTGATTTTTCATCAAGAGCATGAAAATATTAAAGAAAAAAACTTAGACACTGATGAAGAAATAAAATATGCCATGGCTGAAAGAGGTAAAAGAAGATTCTATTTAATTTACAAATGGCAAAATAATGTAAATATTGGTCCGAAGATTTGGGGAGAATTTGGAAACCCACAACAAAATGAAATTAATTTTCACTATGCAAATAAAAGACCAAATATAGAGGAGGAAAAGAAAGATGAAACAAAAGAAGAGTAAAGTTTTATTAGGTGTTATCACAAATAGTGGTTCTATGCCAACCTATTTTGTTAAAAGCCTTTTTGAAATCTTTGAATTTACAAGAGCAAATGGAATTCAAGCTGAGATAAGGACATTTGATTCTGTAGAAGTACAAATTATGAGAAATAAATGCTGTAATTATGCAGTTGAGGAAGGATATGATTATGTTTTTATGTTAGATACTGATATGAAATATCCAAGTGATTCTGTTGTTAAATTAATTAAGCATGACAAAGATTTTGTAGTAGGTTCTGCTACTCAAAGACTTTATCCCTTCTTTCCAACACAATATAAGGAATTTTTGAAGGATACTTTCAAAAATAAAGAAAATCGGGTATTTTTAACAAAGGAAAATAAAGACCTAATTGAAATTGGAAGTAGTGGTGTCGTCGGTGCCTTGATTAAAGTAAATTGTTTAAAGAAGCTAAAAATTCCTTATTTTAAGATTGAATATCATGAAAATGGAGTAGAATTTACTGGAAGCGATGTTTATTTTTGTAAACAACTTTCTGAAAATAAAATAAAGCTTTTTTTAGATCCAACAATTAATTATCACCATGAAATACTTGCCTTCCATAATAGTTTTGGGGTAAACTTTTTATGATTTTTAAAACAAAAAGTTTAAATAATAGACAAACTATATATATTCAACATTAAATCAAATGGGGGAAACTAAAAAATGACAGTAGTAATTGACACAACATCAAATGGAAAATTCCAAACTTTTTCTAGTACAAATGCGACTTTAGCAACGTGCCTTAGTGAAGTTATGGATGCACTTTCAATACAAAATAAAAATATCGACCAAACAAAATTCATAAGCTTTTTTGACGATACAGGGCAAGAATATACTTTGGTTGCGATAGTTAAAAATTAAAATGGCAGGATTAAATGTGGTTTTGAGAGATAAAGATGGTAAGATAAAACAAGATGTTAATATTCATAGAGATAAAGAAAAAGGGAAAGTTATCGACGTGGATAAGTTAAAAAAAGATGAAGAATTAGAGGTTAAAAAATGAATGAAAAAGAAGCAAAAGAAATACTTAACGATCCAAAAAAATTGTTAGGCTTGTTTAGATTATTTCATCAATTAATTCATGTTTACGAGGCACAAGAAATGAAAAAACAAATTCAACCACAATTAAATGGAACAAAAGAAAGAGTTGGATTAAGTGATAATTTAGATGTTCAAGTTATCCGTTCAAATAAAAATCAAAAGGAGGTACAATAATGGAACAAAATTTAAAACAAGAAGGAACAAAATTGAAAGGATTTATAGTAATAGATCATTTTGATAATTCAGGTAGTTTAATAGAATCAGTAGAAACACCAAATGCGTTGACAAATGTAGGATTTGCAGAAGTAGCTGGATTGATTAATTCAGATCAAAGTGGTTCACACACAGCGTTTGATTACATAGCTGTTGGGACTGGTACAACTGCAGCAACTGCAACAGATACAACATTAGTAACAGAAGAAACTGAAAATGGATTGACAAGAGCATCAGGAACAGGAACACGAGTTACTGAGACTGTAGCTAATGATACAAGTCAGATTTTGAAGTCTTTTAGTTGTAGTGGAAGCGTAGCAGTTACAGAATCAGGAGTTTTTAATGAAACTGGAACAGATGCTGGAATAATGCTTTGTAGACAGACATTCAGCGCGATTAATGTTGCTGATGGAGACACTTTACAAATTACTTGGAAAGTTACTGTTGCATAATTAACTTAGGACAATGAAACTAGGCATATGTGTGCCTGTGTATAATGTAGTTCCGGCAAGTTTCTTTGTTAATTTTATCAATCGTATTCATGAGCTTTACGACCAAAACAAATTTGACGTGCAGATATACATTCAGGCATCAACAATAATAGATAAGGCAAGAAATGATTTAGTGGGAATGGCTCTTAGAGATAAATGTGATTATATTATGTTTATAGATTCTGATACACTAATACCTTCTAACGCAATTAGTGAATTGCTTAAGATGGATGTAGATATAGCTTCTGGTCTTTATTTTGGAAAAGGAAAACCATACTTACCAGTAGCGAGAATCAAAGAAGATAATAGACATTTTTATCTTGAAGATTTTGAGTTTGGTCAAATAATGGAAGTAGAAGGTGTCGGAATGGGTTGTTGTTTAATTAAAACAAAAGTTTTCAAAGATATGAAATTTCCTTATTTCAAATTAGAATGGAGAAATACAGAGGGAATAAAATATCAAATTGCCGAAGATTTATATTTCTGTGAAGTTGCAAAAGAAAATGGGTTTAAAATTCATTTGAATACCGGAATACTTTGTGAACATTATGGTATCGAGGTAAATGCAAATCATTTTATGATATACAAAGAACAATTAAAACAAGATAGAAAAGAAAGAGAAGAAATGATTGAAGATTTAGGAAAGTTTGAAAAAATAACTCGTGAAGAAGTATTAAGAAGATTTCTAAAAAGACACACCTTAAGAAAAGAAGAAATGAATAAGGTTGATTTTTCTGATTCAAAACAGGTAGAAGAATATTATATAAATAATAATTTTGAGATTTATGATCATCTTGAATGGCATTTTGGAAAAAGAAGAAATTTTGATAAACAATTAGTTGAGGAAATAAAAAACAAATGTCCAGATAGAGCAACAGAAATTTTAGATTTTGGAAGTGGGGCTGGACAAGTTGCTTATATGCTTGCAAAAGAAAAGTACATAGTTACAGCATGTGATCCTAGTAAGAAAGCAATTGAATTTATGCACCATAGATTTACAAAAAGGAGACAAAAGATAAAACTTCTTCCAATGCCTATTCACAAAGATTTTAAAAATAAGTTTGATATAATTCTTTGTTTTGATGTTTTGGAGCATATCCCAGATGACAAGTTTAATGAGACTATTGAATTAATTAAAAGTTTATTGAAACCAGATGGTAAAATTATGGCCTCTGTTTCATTTGGTGCTAAAGATATTCATCCAGGACATTATGACATGACAGAGGAAAAGAAAAATAAAATTATGGAGTTAACAAATTAAAATGGCTAAAAATAAAAGTAAATTTTATCTTTTTATATTTGGAATGCTATTATTTTCTTTCTTTTTTTCTTTTTCAGTATATGCAATAACAGATATTACTGATACTAAAATTTATACCACTGGAAATGTTACAGCAGATTATTTTATTGGTAATGGAAGTTTATTAACTGGAATTAATGCAGGAGATATTTCAGATGATGGAACTTATTTATTAGCAACAGGAGATACTGCTTCGGGGGATTATAATTTTGATAGTAATACTTTGTTTATTGATGCTTCTACAAGTAGAGTCGGCATCGGGACGACGGGGCCAGGGAAACTATTAGACGTTAAGGGT
>Ga0222667_1000202_pt1 | contig 33718 bp, 43 predicted proteins | sample AntAcemetagen657_FD_179854 | JGI IMG/M metagenome (GOLD analysis project Ga0222667, IMG submission 179854) | Saline water microbial communities from Ace Lake, Antarctica - #657 | ecosystem: Environmental > Aquatic > Non-marine Saline and Alkaline > Saline | place: Antarctica: Ace Lake... | reverse complement strand
ACAGATTCAGCCCTTGACAATGGATAGACAATCGGATATAATATAGGCAACAGGAGGCAGCATGAATTACGCTTATAACCCACCCCCGGATATGTCCGAGTTCCAGCCCATAGGGGCCGGGCGTGTCATTGTTCCAGAGCGCGATAAGCACCGCTGCGAACTTTGCGGGGAACTTTACCACCGCGTTCTGAAGGTCACTTTCGACGCGGACCACAAGCGCATCAAGGTTTGCAGCAGATGCAGACATGATCTTTTGGCCAGGGCGAAGCGGCAAACGGAGGAGCTATTTCGTGGACAACATCAGCCTACCCAGTGACGCGGAACTTGTGCATAGCTTTCTGGCAGACGAGGACCGCGATAGACGGGAAGACTTGTCGCCGACTGAGCGGCACAAACTGAGGCTGGCGCTAATCAAAGAACACAACTTGGCGCTAAAGGGAGGCGTGTAATGAGGATTGACGCAGAGTGGCTTGACACGCATGAATGGATGCTGAGGTCGAGCGAGAACGGGGTGAGTTACGGCGGCTTCAAGTGGGGGCGTAAGGGCGCGTGGAACAAATGCCCCGACTGGAAAGACGCGCCGGAGTGTGGCGGTGGCTTTCATGGAAACGCGCCAGAGGCCCACGGGTACGGCTTTGACTACGGGCGAGTTGAATTGCACGAAACGCGGGGCAAGCGGGTGGCGATAGGGAGCAACAAAATCAAAGTCCCGGAAAGCCGCGCAGTGGCCTATGGGGCCGAGATACCCGACGAGGCGTTTGAACGGTGTGGATTTAGCGTGGCCCACGACGGGGATACCATTTCGCCCAAGAACGGCGAGGCGTGGATTGTGCCTGATGGAATTGTTCGCGTTGAGGCCCAGGCTGGCGGGTCTTGCCGTGCCTACGGTAATGCGACGATCAACGCATCGGCTCAGGCTCGCGGGGATTGCTACGCCAACAATAACGCCACGATCAACGCATCGGCTCAGGCTGGCGGGTCTTGCTACGCCAACGATAACGCCACGATCAACGCATCGGCTCAGGCTGGCGGGTCTTGCTACGCCTACGATAACGCGACGATCAATGCATCGGCCCAGGCTGGCGGGGATTGCCGTGCCTACGATAACGCCACGATCAACGCATCGGCTCAGGCTGGCGGGTCTTGCTACGCCTACGATAACGCGACGATCAATAGACGAGGAGGGGTACAATGAACATCAGGTGTAGCGCATTACCGAGAATCATGGCCTGCCCCGAATCGCTGGCGGCGCCAGTCGTCGAGGTCGAGGGCGACAAGCGCATGGCCCGCTTGGGCAGCGCGATTCACGGGGCGATTGCCACCAAGATTCGGGGCATCGAGCCAGACCTGGAAACCCTGGCCCACTTGTACAACGTGGACGCCGAGGATGAGGGCGACCTAAAATGGCTGACATTCGCTGGGCAGAAAATATGGAACCTGTATTCTGGGGAAGTTTGCGACGTGCGGGTAGAAGATCCGCTGAAGATGGGCATATTCGGAGAAACGGAAACAGCCTCGCTGACCGGGTCTCCTGACGTTCTGGCATTCCGCGCCTCAGACCCAAAGACGGCCATCGTGATTGATTGGAAGAGCAACTATGTTGAGCGAAACTACCGCGATCAAGTCATGGGATACGCAGCGCTGGCATTTGACAACAACAACATCGAGCGCGTTGTCGTAATCGTGGCCTGGTTGCGTGAGGGCATGACAGACGTTGAAACAATCGGGGCCGCAGAGATGGAGGCCTGGCTTGACAACCTAAACAAAGCGGTCGGCTCTCATCAATCCGGTAAGGCCGTCTATACCGACGACCCGACGCATTGCCAGTTCTGCCCCATGGCTGCGACCTGCCCAGGCCGAGCCGCTCTGGTCCGCAAAGCTGCTAATATGTTCTTGGCGCCCAAGGAAAACGTCACCCCAGCCCCGGCTGACCTTGCCAAGTTGTATCCCCAGGCCAAGGCGCTCAAGGCCGCGCTGGATGGGTATTATGCGGAATTGCGTTCCGCTATTGCCACGGCTGGCCATTTGCCCATTGGCGACGGGATGGAGCTTTTCCAACGCGAGAGCAAGCGCAACACGCTATCTATCGGCGAGGCTTGGGAAACCTTGCAGATTGCGCTTGACATTCCAGAGCCGGACCGGACGCCAAAGCCCGCGCTTATTGAGGCGTTGGGCGGCGCTATCAAGATCAGCAAAAGCGGGGTCTTGAAGGTTGCCGCCGAACTGGCCCCTCCGCGTGGTGAGGGCAAGGCAAAGAAAGAACTCATGGAGGCGCTGGCCGAAGCTGGCGCGGTACAAACTTCAGTCGTGCAAACCCTAGCAACGAGGAAGGCATAATGGACAATCAAGACATGGGCGCCGCAGTCGAGTTGGTACAGTCTGACATGGTGCAACGTTTGGAAAAGGCCCAGGTGGACATGCAGGTTGAGACGGCCAAGAGGTACCCGCGTGACATCGCCAAGTTTATCAAGAGCGTTGAGACGCTGGCAACGCGGGACCAGGAGACCGCTGAGGCTTGCTTCTACGCCCTGCCCAGGGATGGCAAGGTTATCTCAGGGCCATCAACCCGCTTGGCCGAGATTGTCGCGGCGACCTATGGCAACCTTCGGGCGCAGGCTGTCATTCTTGGCGCAGACGAGAAGCACGTTACCGCCCGTGGCATGGTGTGGGATCTGGAAAACAATGTTGCAGTGTCCATCGACTCCAAGCGGCGCATTACCAACAAGTTTGGCCAGCGCTACAAAGACGATATGGTCATGACCACGAGCAACGCCGCCGCCGCCATTGCATTCAGGAACGCCATATTTAAGGTGGTGCCTACCGCGCTTTTGCGTGAGACATTTGACAAAATCAAGAAAGTTGCCATGGGCGACGAGCGAACCTTGCGCGAGCGCTGCAAGGCGATGTTTGCATGGTTTGATGGCCAGGGCGCCAAGAAGCCGGAAGTCTTGGGCCTGGTCGGGTGTAGCGACGTTGAAAGCGTTACGCTGTCAGACCTTCAGCTATTGCGCGAAACCGCCACGTCCATCAAAGAAGGCATCTCCACGGTTGCGGAAGTATTCGCCACCAAGCCAGAAGCAAAGGCCAAGGTTGTTGACCCATTTGCAGAGGGGCGCCAGTCCACCCGCAAGCCCAAGGACAAGCCAGCGCCGGAGTCAGAGCCAGCAGAAGCCCCAGCCGTTGACCGGGCGCAGATGCTTGACGAGATTATCGACTGGCTGGAAAAGTGCGCGGTTGAAAGCGCCGACGTGTTTAAGAAGGCTGAGATGAAAGTACGCGTCAAAGAGGACGCCGCTGACATGGAGTCGCTATCTGATAAGGGCGTGGCGATCCTGTATTCCACAATGATTGACCTGAAATAGGAGGCTTACCCATGGCACAATTCTGCCCAGACTGCGCTGAGATTTTCGACAAGCTGCCCCTTGACCTTGTGAAGCAGTTTCACCGGACTATCGAGGCGTATGATAGGACGTTTCCCAGAATCAGGAACTCGCACAGCACTGGCGAGGGCCTGATGATACGGCTTGAGGCGATGGCCGAGCGTTGCCCCAAGTGCAAGGGCGAGAAAACCATTGATGGCGTTGGCGACGAGACCATGACATGCCCCGAATGCGGCGGCAGTGGGAACGCGGAATAGATGCTGGCGCGGGGATTGTACCGTGAATGGCTCCATGCCATATGAGCCGGGGAAGCATCGGCCACCCGCGCCACACTGAAAGGGATAGAGATGGGCAAGAGCATGAAGTTGAAGATGCACAGAGCCACGGACGGATACTATGTTCACTATGAGGATGATATTGGTGAGTCATGTTTGACAAAGGTGTGCCGCGACCTGGTCGAGCCCGGCGAAACCGTGTTTGCAACGCTGACCGTTGACGAGCCGGAGCAGCCCAAGCCGCACGTCAAGGCGCGGTTCATGCTGGTCGAGCCGGGCAACGCTGTGTTGTATCAGGTGCTTGAGCAGGAGGGCATTGATCCCGTTTGGAATAATAGCGCAAGCATTGCGCAAGATACGCCCATGTGCGTACGTTCTGCGGCCTTCCCAGATATATCGGAAGGCACGATATTGCTTCGCGGAGACACCACGGGCCTCGATTTGCGTGTGACGATGCGGAAGTTTGACACCCAAGAACTTGCCAGAGAAACCGTCCAGAAGGCCATCGCCACGCTGCGGATACTCAACTGCGCCCAGGTCTACACCGTCGACAACCCCGCGCCGTGTAAGGAGTGCGGTAGGCCCATGACAGTGCTGGAAGATGACGAATATACATACAACGCCTTTCGTGGTTGGTGTTCCAACTTGAATCACACCGCCGATGTGAAATGGGTAAAGACCCGCGAGTTAGCCATCGCCGACTGGAACAAAGCCAACGCCCCGACCCCGGTGGATCATCACGATATCGAAGTACCCGCGGACGTGTGGATTGAGGAAGGGTAATCAGATCACCCCGGCCAGCAGCGCGGAACGCTTTTATGAGTAGGGCTTACGCGTAACGGGGTGGACCCGGCTGGCTGGGGTTTGGAGGACTTGCCATGATTGAGACCGAATACGCGATTGAGTTTGTGCGGAAAGATGGCACATCGTACAAGGTGCGCCAGTGGCTAGATGGATTTGGGCCGCGCGATGGGGAATACACCAAGACAGTAAGCCTACCCATAGCCAGAAGATATTACACCAAAAAGGAAGCGCTGAACATGATGCGTCAAATGTGTGGCAACAACGCTGGCATGACCCGCTTAAAGCGCCTGGAGATCCAAACCCACATCGTAGACGAAGGGGGAATCTGATGGCCAAGAGCCACTATGCCAAGCTGGCCAAGAGCCCAAGATTACAGAGGACGCTTGCCGCGTTGGCCCCAGGGCATCATCTGAGCAGCTTCCAGCTTGCCACGTTGACTAGGAGCGTGGCGATTCATTCCAACGTCCACGAGTTGCGCCAGAATGGTTTTGACATAGCCTGCAAGCGTGGCAAGCGCAAGGACACGGGCGAGTATGTGTTTGAGTATTGGCTCGTTGGCGACTCGGTACGCCGCGCGAAGCTGGCCTGTGCGACTTGACAAGCTTCAAAGGATAGGGTATAATATAGGCATGAATAGATCAACTAACATCCTACCCGATTGCCCCCATTCCCCCAGAAGCGGTATGCCGCAAGGCGCCGGAGGCCTCTTAGTTGAGCCTATTCACTTCTGGGGGGATTTTCTTTTGTGCCCGCTTGAATGGACGAGCGCAAGCAGACACGGGAGATTAGCATGAGTGTTTCACAAGGCCTAAGGTTTGCCGTTCTCGACCGCGATGGCTTTCGCTGCAAATACTGTGGCAAAACGGCCGGAGAATCAAAGCTAGAGGTTGACCACGTTATCCCAGTGACGTTGGGCGGCGACGACACGATGGACAACCTGGCTACCTCCTGCAAAAAATGCAATCGTGGCAAGGCCGGGCTTGCGCTAGGTGATGGGGAAACCGATAGTGAACTTGCCATGAGACTAAAGGCGCTGGATCGCAGGGTGGATATACTGACCGGTATAGCCGAATTGCACACGGAAGTAATCAGGCTAAGAAATAAGGAGATGTGGCAAATCGTTGAGGAGTGGCACCACGCAAGAAACGAAACGCAACATAATGACAAAGGAGAACACACCGCAACCTTTGCTTTGACATCCTGCATAAAGGGGGTGCTGGCAAGGGTGGGATTTGAAGAAACGCTTGATTGCGTCCACATTGCCCTGTCGGGCCACACTAGAACAACATCTGAAACCAACGCTATCAAATACCTTTATGGCGTAGTCCGAAACCGCCAGACGTTGCTGGAGGCGACGACATGAGATACGTCACAACGCAGACTGGATTCTATACTGACCCGGACCTGGCCGAGTGGAGCCGTGACGCCATGTGGCTCTATAGATACTTGTATGAGAATGACCACGCCCACGGCATATCTGGCATTGGCCGGATAGCCAAGCATGTCATTCTGGCAGAGTCGCGCATGACCACGAAGCAGATCGCCAAGGCAAAAGAGGTTATTGGAGATAGGGTGCGGTGGTATCAAGATGGTTCATATTGGGTGGTTGGCAGAATCAAGCATACATGCCTTACTAACGACGGTAGGCCATCCCCAAAACACGTCAAGGCGGTATCAAACATACTCACGACCGCACAACCACAGCTTACAAAAGACGTTATAACAAAATACCCCTTTGACATTATCATGCAAGACCATCCCGAATACGATACCCCATTGATACCCTATCGATACCCACTAAAGGGGCAACCAAGTTTGCCTACCGAAGCCGTAGCCGTAACCGAAGCCGTAACCGAAGCCGAAGCCGAGAACAGCGCTGCGGGCGCGCGCAAGCAAGGAGCGTGCCAAGATGAAGGCAACGGAAAGGAAAACCCGCCAGCGGGCGCTAATGAGTTTGACCCGTCAGACGACGAACCCGTCACAAACCCGCCAAACGCTTCACCCTGGAAGGACGACGCAGAACGCCAGGCCATTGTAGCGAAGGCGTTTGAGGCGCTTGGTTCAATGGTGAATGCCGCCGTCCTGAACAACTGGCGCGAGGGCCACGAGGCCGAATGGATCAGGGCCGCACTGTTGACCGCAGCCGAAGCCAACGCCAGGTCGCCTAAGTACGTTACGGCCATTCTGCAAAGATGGGCCGCAGATGGATACCCGCACCCGACAGAACTATCCGGCGAGGCGGCAAAGGCAAGATCAAAGGAATTGAACGCAAAGTGTGACGCCATGCTTGCTGAGGAAGCCGAAAAGGAAAAAGCCGCAAGGGCTGAAAGGAGACGCCATGACACGCGACCAGTTTGACCTGATATGGGAATCAAAAATTGCTAATCGCTGGAAGTTTGCCGACGTGGATGCCGAGTTGCTTTATGGCAAAGTTCAGATTGCAGCCATAACCTGCTTGACGGCTGCGGTAGATGATATTGCGCTGGAACTTGGAACTAGGCGCCCGACGTTGCTTGACATCGCCAATACCACAAGGCGGCTGAATTCCGAAACCAAAAATATGACGGTCCATACCACATGCCGATATTGCCACGGGACCGGGAACTTGATATTTGCGGCCAAGCGTGGCCCCCGTGGCGAGATGCTGGCACACACGGTTTGCGATACCCTATTAATGCCCAAGGGTGGTGGCGAGACTGGATATTACACGTTTGCCATCACCTGCGACTGCGAGAATGCCCCATACGTTGATGACCACAATGGGGTACGCCGAGCTACTAAGGCCATGCCGACTGATTGTTGGGGCGACGGACCAGACGAGCCCGCGTCTGATGAATCCTGGGCGACCATGACCGCAGCCATCAAAAACCTTGGGTCATGCAAGGCCGTACCGAACACGCGGAACAATGCGAGCAACGAGCGATTACGCCAACGCCAGGACTTGGCCGCCGCAGTAGTTCACGAAGAGGAGCCAGAATTTTGACAAGGAGAACACCATGAAGCCAGCAGAATTGAAGAGGCTCAGAACATCGACCGGGTTATCACAAGAGAACTTCGGCAAGGTGCTGGGCTTATGTACTGCGAGTATATCCCGGTACGAATCAGGCGAGCGCCAGATGTCTCACATCGTGGCGTGTGGCGTAGTGTCTGAAATCGCCAAGTGGAAGCAAGCCAAAGCAAAGGAGTAATCATGGCAAATCTGAATAAGGTATTTCTCATGGGCAACTTGACCCGCGACCCGGAGTTGCGAAGCGTCAATGGCGGGACTTCGGTTTGTGAATTTGGCGTGGCAATAAACCGGACCTGGATCAAGCCAGATGGAACCAAGGGCGAGGAGACTTGCTTTGTGGATTGCACCATGTGGGGCAGACGCGGGGAAGTTATCGCGGAATCATTGAGCAAGGGCCAGCCGATCTTTGTTGAGGGCCACATGAAACTTGACGAGTGGGAAAACCAGCAGGGCGAGAAGCGCAGCAAGCTCAAGATCGTGGCGGATAACTTCGAGTTCTTGGGCGGCAAGGAAAGCAAGGGATATGACACTGGACGCGCCCAGGCCCGGACGCCACAGAGACCCATCTCCATCAGGAACACGCCGCCAGGTAGCGGCATTCCCTTTTGAGGAGGACCGACATGACAAGTGATATGGCGGCGCTAGTAGCCGAGAACGTCGCGCTAGTTGAACGAATCCATCGACTGCGGACGCAACTGGACAAGGAACGCATGGCTGAAGGCGGTGCGGCATGGCACAAAAAGATGGCAGACGAGATATACAAGGTCGCCCGTGGATGCCCCCTCAGCGTTGAAGATGTGCGGCAAATCCTCGCAAGCGCTGGCGAGCTCAAAATGGTGGGCGTACCTACTGCCGTAATTGTCGCGACACTGGACGCGCTTGACGAAGCAGAAGCTAAGCTCAACGCCGCGCAAGAGTCAGCCAAAAAGCAGGAGGCGCGAGAATCAGGGGATGGTGAGTATAACGACATCCTTGGCTTTCTTTGTCTTGACTCAAAGACGGCAAATGCATTTCCCCAAGAAGAGGCGATAGAACTTCTTGCTTGCATAGCGGACACTATGTACAGTATGCTATTAGTTTATCAAGAGTTGACCTCAAAATAGGGAAACCGCTCATGACAGTAAGAACTATTAGGGACGCGTCACGAGGGGACGTTAAGGTTATTGTTGCGTCGAACGGAAGGATGTTCCATATCCGTGGATTCAGGCACGAAGCCTTAACTGAGGGAATTGTATCCAGAGAGCCGGAGTCAACATTGGGTGAGAAGAGTGGAACCCCTAACCCTAGTAAAAAGGTCGATTGTGGCTAGGTTGATCGGCTGGCATATCCGCAAACGGGTTTGTCCACCTTTTTGGCAGTAGCGTTCTTTTGGGCAAGAACGGGAAGTACCCGAGCGCAAAGGGCGCTGCTCGGCTGATTTGGCCTAATATAGCTGAATGGGAGTCGCGATGCCAGGCAAGCAAATCCTAAAACCAAAACACACCCCCGAAATGGTCGCTAAGATCACCGCCATTGCGCGGGACCGCATAGAGAAGGCCATGTCTTGGGAACAATGCGCGAAGGTCCACGGGTACAAGTCTGGCAACTCTATCACCGCGTGCGTCATGTCCGCGCAATACCTTGGCTTGTGGCATGAGAAGATCACCGCAGCCCGCCAGGAGTTCAATGACCCGCTGGAATCTGAGGCGATCCTAACTCAGCGCCAATTGATGCGCCCATTCCGTGAAATCACCATGCCAAACGGGGATAAAGTAACCCAGATGATCCCCCCACAGGTCAACCAGAGCGCCGCGCATAGCGTCATGAACCATTGCAGAAGCCAGCGAGCGCACCAGGTTACGATAGACGCGACGGTAAGCGGAAAAATTGAGGTAAGCGGGCTGACATTGGCCGCCCAGATGAATGCGTATCTTGTGACGCTTGGGATTATTGACGATCCAGACAACAAGGAGGAGGGCTGACAAATGCTGACAACGATTATTGCGTTATGCGTGGCGCTTGAGGCAGCGTTCTGGCTTGGGCATATTATGGCGCCCAGGCGCGTCCCGTTCCAGGTCGCGTTTGATATCTTCGCCGGAGCAATGGGCGGGACAATCGAGCGCTCATCGGTCATAGATTGCGTCGCCAGAATTGACGCTATCAACGTGGGCGCCGTGGACAATTATCTAGGCGAGCAAATTGACGCCGCTGTAAAAGCTATGCCGGCAGACGACAACGAAGCGGACGCCCGGCGCATTCGGCGCGTCAAGAAGATGTTACAGGAGGCCGCACAATGATCTGGACAGACGCCAAGTACACAACATGCCTAGACGCGCTGGCCGAAGCTGGCTGGCTATCGTGGAGCGATGGCAGTTGGGAACACAAGATTGCTTACTCCGATACGTGGAAGCGATTTGCTCATTCGAGGCTTGAGCATAACGGCGAATGGACAACCTATCGGGCATATCACAGCGTCGAGGCTAACCACATTCTGTCCGGCGCGGCACGGTTGTGGCTGGAAGATCGGGGGGTTTACGTTGTGCCGATGGGTGACGACAGCAACTATCAGGCGTTGAGTATTAGCGCGGGGAAACGTATGCCCGGGCTTGTACACGATGGCTACACCAAGACCCAGCTTGAGGCGATGCTGGCGGTTTTGGAGGCCCCACAATGATCTGGACAGACCCGATGAAAACATTACGCATCATGGGCGTTGACCCTGGCATGGGGCATACGGGATGGGCGGTTATCGAGGGGCGCGGCAATGACTGGAAGATTATAGATATTGACACATTCCGCAATCGTTCCGCGATGCACGACCAAGAGATAGACCGCAGTCTGATAAGGGATTGCGTTGTCAGCGTGGCGCATAACTATAAGATAATCTTGGCTGCAACCCAAGTGCTTACGGGCAATGGCAAGTTTGCGTTTTTCACAAAAGGCGCAGCGGCCAAGGTGCGTAACGCGGAACTATCTCAGACAATTCACGGCGCCCTGTGTGTTACGGGTCAGCGGCTTGGCTTTGGGGTTATCCCGATACCGTCCCAGGATTGCAAGGGCAAGGGCTTCAAGATGGACAAGACAATGTGGCAACGCTATTGGGATTACGACGGCAACACTTCTGAGGATGCGAGAGACGCAACGCAGATTGCCCGGATGGGCGCGGATATCTTAGCAAGGGAGAAGTGATGAAAAATAAGGATTGGGCTTGGCTTATAGTGGTTATTTTGGGCGTTATGCTTAGTTGTATTGAGGTCGGTATGATTGTAAGCCAAGCGAATAAACGCGCTGCCATCAGGGCTGGCGTGGCTAGATGGGTTGCGACTGGGACTGGTGCGCCAGAGTTTCAGTGGATTGTGCCGAAGAAGGTCGCTGAGAACAAACACCCCTGACTTTTGGTACACCAGGGGGCAAATGACCCCCGCATTCTGGAAAGGACGCCATGCAGCTAGACTTTGACTACATGATATTGGCGGGCGGCTTGCTGATTCTCTTGGCGTTTATGTGCTAGACCCAGGCAAGGATGCCCCAAGGCGGGCCCGGAGCGCTGGCGACCCCTTAGATTGATTTTCAGACACGGTTTCTGAGATGCGGACACCCATACAAAACCTAGCGACTAAAAAACATGGACACCCAAAAGATACGGGACGTAATCGCGAGATTGGCCAAATGGGTCAAGGAAATTGTGGGCTGGTAGCAGATGTGATATAATTGGGAAAAGGAGATGCAATGAGCAATAACCCCACGAGCATAGACGACTTGAAGGACGACCCGGTAAACCCAAGGCAGATTGCCTTCGGCGCACTGGACGGGCTGACTAATAGCCTATCCGAGTTTGGCGACCTGAGCGGCATAGTCTGGTCTGCTGATAGGGGGCATCTGATAGCGGGCCACCAGAGACTTTCGGCGCTCAAGGCCAAGCATGGTGACGCGCTCAAGATCGAGGGCGGGGCAATCATTACGCCAGATGGTGAGGCGTTCCCGATCCGCGTTGTGTCAGGCTGGTCCGAAGCAAAGGAGAAGGCGGCAAACCTGTCAGCCAATAACCCAGCCATAAGCGGCACGTTTACGCCCGGCGTTCTGCCAGTTCTTGCCGATATCAAGGCCGAATTGCCAGAGTTGATTGCCCCGCTGATGCTAGATATTGTGGTGTCAGACTTTGAGCCAGGCGCGATCCAAAAGGTAGGAGGAGTAAGTCAGCCACTCCCAAAATTGGCATTTGTACTGATTGGATTACCCGTTGAGCGGTTTGGCGAGCTTGCCGGGGTTATGGAAAAGTATTCTGGCGACGACCACGCTGTCGTTGAAACCAGCCTCAGTGGAGGTGAAAGGGATGGCAATTGATAATTCCTCATTAACCACGAAGCTGGCAATCCGGAAGTATATGTTAGACAAGTGGAGTCAAGAGCCTATACGTGTTCTTGACTGCTGCGCTGGGAAGCGGGAGATATGGACCGCCCTGCAAAAAGATTATGATGTCAAGGAGTATCTAGCCGCAGATGTTAAGGCCACTCGCGGCAACCTTCGCGTTGACAGCCGTCGGCTGGTTGCTGACAAGGACGTTTGCTCTCGGTTTGACGTGATAGACGTTGACACGTATGGATCTCCGTGGACTCATTGGGAAAGCATCATCAAAAACTGCGGGCAAGACGTTACTGTGTTTCTGACCATGGGGCGCAGTGGGGGCCAGAAGGCAGTAGACGGAGCTGCCCTGGAAATGCTAGGGCTGAATGGCCTTGATGTACCAAATGGCATTAGGTGGAGGTTGGCTGATCTGTGCGTAAGTTATTGTTTGACAAAGTGTTACGATTACGGTATAATACTAAAAGAAGCCGTAGAGACAAGATCACCGGGTAGCGGTGGCGCAAACTACTACGGCATACGCTTGAGGAGGCGGAAAAATGGGAGTAATCTACCAACCAAAGGGAGCGGCCCTTGAGTATGGAGACTGGGCATGCAATCTGTTCCGTGGGTGTTCGCACGGTTGCAAATACTGCTATGCGCCGAGTGTTCTTAGGCTAAAGCGTGACGCTTTTTTGATGTCGGAGCCGAGGGCAAACATACTAGATAACCTCCAGAAGGAGTTGGGCAAGGGCGTTGGTGGCGACGCTCCAGTCTTCTTTTGCTTCACGTCTGACCCATATCAACCAAGGGAGGAGCAAGATCGAATCACGAGAAGGGCGCTTGACATGGTAACTGCTGGGAACATGGTCACGCCTGGGCGTGGAGTGATAGTCCTCACCAAAAACGGGAACTTGGCCGCTCGCGATTTTGATTTGATTTCCAGAAACCCAGAAAGCGCATTTGGCGTTTCGTTGTGCTGGATGGACGATGGCAAGCGGGAAGAATGGGAACCATTTGCCGGGTCGGTAGCGGATCGGATTAAATCGCTGGAATTGGCCAGATCAATGGGAATCAAAACGTGGGTCAGTGTAGAGCCTGTAATCGATGCCAGTGAGGGGCTGTCTGTAGTTACAGCCCTATGTGGGAAGGTAGACACAATCAAAATAGGAAAGCTAAACCACAACCGCGCAATTGAGGATATAACAGATTGGCCAGACTTCCGGGAAAAATGTGTCAGCCTTTGCAAATCTTTCGGGCAGGCGTACTATATCAAGCACGATTTGCGGGTTGCGGAGAGCAAGGCAACCCTTGAATCAGGATAGCGTGACCCCAGACCAAAGCGCCAAAATCAAAGCAACGGTTGTGGCACTGGCCCCATTTGCAGAGGCTAGACGCCTTGGCTATATCCCGCAAGAGCCAACACGCAAGCAGCTAGAGTTTTTGGCGCTGAATGGAATCGAGGCGTTCTATGGCGGAGCGGCCGGCGGAGGCAAATCGAGCGCCCTGCTCATGGCTGCCCTGATGTACGTCCATGTGCCGGGTTACTCCGCTCTGTTGCTCAGGAGAACATACCCGGACCTGAACCAAGCGGGCGCCCTAATCCCACGGTCTCAAGAGTGGCTTGGCCCCACGAATGCGAGATGGAACGGGTCTGACAAGCGCTGGACGTTCCCCAGCGGCGCCACTTTAGCCTTTGGGCACATGGCAAACGCCAACGATATGTACAACTATCAGGGGTCAGAGCTTCAATTCGTGGGGTTTGACGAGCTAACCCAGTTCCCGGAAGAATGTTACAGGTACTTATTCTCACGAACCAGGCGACTTGAGGGCGTAAATGTACCCATCCGGATACGATCCGCCAGCAACCCGGGCGGCATTGGACATAAGTGGGTAAGGGCGGCTATGGTTGACAATCAGGATACGCCATTTGTGGTGGCCAAGATCGCAGATAACCCGTACCTTGACCAGGCCGAATACCTCGAATCGCTCAGTAGGCTTGACCATATCACCCGGGCCCAGCTTCAAGACGGGGATTGGAGCGTCCACGGTACGGGGGGCATGTTCAACCGCACATGGTTTGAGATTGTCGAGGACATACCCCGCGAAGCCAAGGTTGTCAGGTATTGGGACTTGGCCGCAACGCCAGAGAAAAACGGGAATGACCCCGACTGGACCGCTGGCGCTTTGGTTGGATTGCTCGACGGGGTATGGTACATTGCCGACATGCGCCACGTTAGAGAAACCCCGCTCGGCGTAGAAAAATTAGTAAAAGCTACCGCCACCCTTGACACGAGAGCCGTTAGCGTGTATATTGAACAGGAGCCTGGTAGTGCGGGCGCACATGCAATTGATCTTTACAGGCGCCGCATACTGCCAGGCTACGCGGTAAAAAGCGATAGACCAACAGGCCCGAAGGACGTTAGGGCCAAACCAGTTAGCGCGGCCGCCGAGGCTGGAAACGTCAAGCTGATTCGCGGCCCGTGGATACCGGACTTCTTAGACGAGGCGGAGAGTTTTGGATTACCGGGGATGCACGACGATCAAATTGACGCGGTTTCTGGCGCGTTCAAATCCCTATCCGAGCCGCCCAAAAAGTGTTTTGTTGTCACGTAGTTTCTTTGGATGACAATTTATGTTTGATCGCCTCTGGGGCCTGATTACAGGCCGGGAGGGGCGAGAAGCCGCAATCAAGGACGCAACAAATAACGCAGTACAAGCCGCCCTGGGCAGGGTGGTTCAAAGTTTAGACGCTGGCCAACTGAATATATTCGGCGCTGGCCACAGCTACAAGACCATTCCCGCTGGCAAGGTCGCGTCATACTTCAACCGATGGCCCTATGCCGCATCCACAGCTATCGCCGACGCGGTAAGCGCCCTTGACTTTAGCGTACAAACTAAGTCGGGCGACGTGTGGGCAGATGCCCCAGACCATCCACTAGCGACTGTCCTTGCCAGACCAAACCCCCATATGTCAACCCGCATGATGCTCCGGTACCTTGCCCTTGATTGGTATTTCTTGGGCGAGCATTACTGGCATGTGCGATTCAACGGAATGCAGGAACCCGCTGAACTCTGGCCGTTGTTCGGCTCGGTAGAACCTATACCAGACCCGGAGCTATTTATCCGAGGTTACAAACAGGTATCGCAGACCGAGCGCGGCCAGAAGATTACCTATTACGAGCCCGACGAAGTTGTCCGCTTTGTCATGCCCACGTTTCACGACGCTATCAATGGGGCGTCTGACCTTGAAGCCGCCGCCTCGTCTGTCCAGGTTGACGATAAGATTGTTGAAGCCCAGTGGCGAGCGTTCCGGCAAGGCATCTTTTCCAGTGGCGTGTTATCCATGGGCGAGGAAGACCCCCAGCTTCGCAAGGAATTGTTGGGTGAGTTCAACTCAGCGCACCGTGGCGCCCGCGAAGCAGGCAACGCCATTGGCATTGGTACTGACATGAGTTGGACCCCGACAAGCAAGACGCCGCGCGAGATGGACTTTTCAGCTTCGGCCACGCACGTTAGGGACGAGATAACAGGCGTGTCCCGTGTACCCGATATCGCTATGGGCATTACCCGCGATGTCCAGAACAGGGCAACCGCCGAAGCGTCCGAGTATGTCTTTGCCAAGTGGAACATCCTACCCAAAGCAAAGATGATCGAGGACCAGTTACGCAATGACATGGCCCGGAGATACTACGGTGATGATGTCCGCGTTGTAGTGGCGTCACCCGTTCCTGCTGATGCTGAATCACAACGCGCAGATGACAAGCTGGCCCTTGAGCAACGTATCCAAAGCGTCAACGAGATTAGGGCACAGCGCGGCCTTGATGATGTGCCTTGGGGCGACGAGCCGCTTGTCCAGGCTAACCTTATCCCGATATCAGACGCGGGTAAAGCCGCCGCTGGCGCTGGCAGTCAAGCACTCGCCATAAACCAGGAAGTAACCCCAAGCGGCTATAGCGCAGCCGAGCGCCGCGAGATCATGGCGAAGTACGAAAGCGCCCAGGTGCCGTTCTTGAAACAGTACACAAAGACTTGGGTGCGCATCTTTAGGTCCATTGAAGAACAGTTCATGCCGGAGTTTGACAAGAGCCAGGACCGCCAGGACATGCCCGATGGCATTGTCACACAGGACGCCGATGACGCGGTAGTGAGTGTCCTAAATGAGAACACGCTTGCAAACCACATGGCCCGCGAAACCAAAGGCGACAACGTGCGTGGCTTGGTTATCGGTGGTCAGACTGATGGCGAGATTGCCGGGATACCAGGGCGCGGATCGTGGAGTTCAAAGTCGAGTGAACTTATGGCCGCAGCCGCCGAGTTCGGCCCCGCACACTATGCCGGAATAGCCAGCACAACGCGCAAGCAGGTTGAGGAAGTCATAGCCAGGGCAATCGCCAAGCGTAAGACGTGGGGCGAAATGCGGGACATGGTAGAGGATTCATTCTCAAATATGACCGCTGGCCGGGCTGGAAACATTGCCACAACCGAGACCACAAAGCTATTCAACGCGGGCGCCCAGGCGTTCCGCAGCGAGTTTGATGTACCGTTCAAACAATGGATCGCGTCATACGTCAACACGCGCCCAACACACGCCGCCGCTGATGGCCAGGTCAGACGCAATGGCGACCCATACCGCGTTGGCCAAGACAGTATGCAATATCCAGGCGGCGGGATGCTGGCCGAAGAGAACTGCAATTGCAACTGCTATTCTGTTGGCGTACCGACAAAGGCAGGAACCTAACGGAGAATTGTAACATGGAAACTAACGAACTTGTAAAACTTGAGTCAACCTTTGAGCTTGCCGCCCCGCCAACGGAAGATGCAAACGGCGATGTTACGTTCTGGGCGATTGGTTTGGACAAGAGCAAGACTCCAAACAGGCGCGGCTTGGTGTTTGATTGGAAGTCGCCAGCGGATATTGACATCACGGCCTTCCTCAAGAATCCCGTCATGCCATATGCGCACGACAGCGGTTCGGTTCCCATTGGCCGTTGGGAAAAGGTGCAAGTCACAAAGAGCCAGGTCAAACTGTTTGGCAGAATCCCAGGTGGCGACGATTACCCCGACCTGGCGCCCATTCGCGCCCGTGTTCGGGATGGATACCTCAAGGCAGTGTCAATAGGCTTCTACATCCGCGAGGCCGAAGAGGTCGCTATCAAGGGCGCTGATTATGCCCTGAAGGTGTTGGCGCTTGAACTTCTCGAATGCTCAGTTTGCACCATTGGCGCACATGCCGGGGCTGTGATTCAGTCTGACGCGATAGGCAATGGCGACCCCAAGCGGTTTGATGCCCCCGAAGATATCAAGTGGAATACTCAGACCTTTGCCGACGTCAAGCAGGGCGGCACAAAGGAGATGGTCTATTCGCTTGACGGTATTGCGCTTGACCCGGAGACGCCCGCAACTGTTGCCAAAAGCGCAACGGTTCAAGTGGACACGCCAGAAGAACCAGCCCCAGACACACAGGCCGCCGCAATTGATAGCCTCAAGGACTCCATATCAGCCCTTACGGATACTGTCAAGGCGCTGTCAGATAAGATTGATGCAGAACCAGAGCCCGAAGCGCAAGCAGTGATTGAACCCGACGGCCAAACGCCCGACCCGGAAGATACCGAGCCCGCGAAGCCAGACGGTGAACTTGCTGCGCCCCCGGTAGTTCCTACGGAGGCAGAGCTAAAGGCCACGGCTGAAAAGGTGTATCAGGACTGGGCCATACAAAACCCGGACCGGATCGCCGAGTTTGACGCACTCGCAAAGCGTCTAGCACAAGCGCGAGTTGATTCACAAATCGAAGCAAACCTCAGACGAAGAAAGAGCAGGTAATCATGGAAAAGACCAAAGAAGAATTGGCCTTGGAGAAGGAAGCCGAGGCGAATACCGCCGCGTTGATCGCAAACCCCAAGACCGCAGAGTTCTTGGCGCAGTTTGCATCAGCCGAACTTATGACCCGTCTTGATGCACACGCCGCGACCATCGTCGCCAACGCCCGCGAGGCGCTTGACACGCGGGAAGCCGCAGCCGCATCACTCGCCGGGTCCGCCGACACTGGCAAGCGCGAACTGACGCACCCGGAACTGAATGAGTACCTCAGATGTTCGTTCTTGGCCCAGAACAAGCGGCCCTATAAGATTAGGGACGACTTCGCCAAAGAAGGCGTTGTAGAGCAGACCTTGACCGAAACCGTGGGGTCCGCCGGTGGCGTTGCTGTGCCTGACGCCTTTGACGCCATGGTCACCAAGCGCAACGTGGAACCCAGCGTTATCTGGCCCATGTTGACCGTCCGCCCGACATCTTCTGACGCTGTGAAGAGTTGGGAAGTCTTGACTTATGTCACCGCCAACACCGGAACAGATGCTAAGTCACAGTCCGCAACAAGCTCAGACGAGGTGGCCGTCACGGAGCCGACGTTTGGCGAAATCAGTTGGTCACTCCATCCCCAAGACGCGAGAGTTCCGATCCACCTCAACCTGCTTGACGACGCCGAGACTGACGTTGTTCAGCTTTGCGTTGACCTGGTTGCGGAATCATTCCTGCACAACCGCGAAACCTACCCGCTGACTGGTAACGGCGCCACCCGACCCTTGGGTTTGCTGAATGCCGCCACGGGTCTGACAAGTTCCGCCGTAACCTCAATCACTACAGCCAACGTGATTGACTTTGTGGCCACGTTGCCGCAGAGATGGCGTGCTGGTTATCAGCCCGCGTTGGTGTCTGGTAGCGAGTTGCACTTCAAGATTGGCTTGGCGTTCGCCAAGGATATCAGGTCCGCCCAATACTTGATGAACATGATGCCCGTATTCAAAGAAGCCGGGAACATGCCCGTTGGTAAACTTTTGATTGGCGACTTCTCAAAGTACATCGTCTATCAAAACCGTTTGATGCGTATGGTTCAGGGTGTTGCCCCCGAGCGTTGGTGCCTGGAGCTTGTCTTCCAGGAACGCTGGGACGGCCAGGCCCCGCTGACTGATGCTTTCCGCATCGGCCTCGTGACCACGTACTAAGCTGTTTTCATGGGGGGCGTCCTCGTGGCGCTCCCCTCAAGGAGTTGAGATGCCCTTTGTAAGATTCGTCAAGCGTGAAACCGTGAGGCATACCCCATACGGAGTCGGGACTATTGTTGACATAGACGAGTCAATGGTTAAGCAGCTTGAGTTGCTTGGTTATCAGCGCAACGACCCGATCATTGAGCGGGTAGAGAAGCCAGCCGTAAACAACATGATTCCCGATATGTTGGGCGGACAAACAGTATTGATTAGGAACTAGCTGATGGTTCGGATATACCCAGTCATAGCCAGCCGTGGACGACAGAACGAGTTAGATAAACAACTCCGACTGCTTACCCCACAATTGGCAGACGACGAACTAATCACCGTTGTAATTGACGGTGACAATGCCGGGTATGCCCTTGGCCAACCCAAGCGCGTAAAGTTTGTTGAGTTGCGCGAGTCCGTGGGCGTGGATTCAGCGCGGCGCATTGGGAATAGCCTCGTGCCGGAAGACGGGATTGTACTTGAAATAGACGACCACGATTATGCGGAACAGACCTTGCTGGCAGAGGTTCGCGCCGCCTTTGAGGATGAGTCAACCAACGTCGTCTATTGCGATATCACATTGACTGACCCGGAGAACATCGTCAACCGCCCCAAGCATAAGACACCCGGGCCATCAATGGAGCGTGGCCATCAGGGTTACGGCATGCGAGCGTATCGCAAGTGGCTTTATGAGGCCGTGGGCGGATACCCGGACGAGTTCTACCCCGCGAATGATATGGCCCTGATGTGCAAGATCGAGCAGCTTTGTGGCCACAGTGGAATCGTCTTGATACAGAAGCCGCTTGTCAAGGTCAAGGTTGATGGGCAGGGCATCAGCGTCAAGAACAAGGACGCCCAAGAGAAGGCCGCCAGCCGCGTGTTGGACATCGCTTGTAATGCTGGCTTTGACTTGCCCTGGGAGTTGCGGCAAAAGGATAGCGCATCGAGCAAGCCGCGAACCATCGAGCCCGTTAGTGCGATTGCGGCGCCCACTGTTGCAAATGCCAAGGCCCCCAGGAAGCCCCACGTCCTGCTTGTGACTGAAATAGTAGGCCATGGCAGGGGTGGTGGCGAGATGTCAATGTTGGGGTACCTCAGAGGAGCAGCCAAGCGCGGGTATCGTGTTAGCGCCCTGTACGCCAAGGACGCCGGGGATAAACCGCTTGCGGAGGACTGGCTTGAGCTTCACAAACTTGACACCGCCAGCCTCAGGGACAAGCGCGTATCTGCAAACGCGGAAGTCAATTCCGCAATTTGCGCCATCAACCCCGATATCATTGTGACAGAGGTCCGCACGTCCGCCAACATCGCCACGCTATGCGAAGCGCTGAATATCCCACTGATTACGATGGTCCAGTTCTGGCACAATATTATCAAGACCGATAGCGGCGGCTGGGATGCTCTTCATAAGCGCCCGATAGCCAAAGAAGCCCAAGACACATGGGGCGTTGCGCGACTCAGTAAAAGCGCGGCCCTGCTGGCCAATAGCGACTTTACCGCAAGCGTCATTGAGGATGTGTTCGGGCGCAAGGCAGCCGCTGTTGTCTATCCGCCCATTGATGCCGCAAGCGTGAAGGTGGACAAGCGCGAGGCTAGGTATGTTGTGTGTCCAAGTGTCCAAGCTGGCAAGGGTAGCATGATATTCTTGTCACTGGCCGAGCGACACCCCGAGATAGACTTTCTGTTGCTGGCTGGCGACAACAAGCATTCCCGGGAATCGGATGTCATTGATAGGGCTGGATCGCTGGCAAATGTTACCGTCAATAACGAGTGGGTTTCCGACATGCGAACCGTCTACGCTGAGACGGCTTGTTTGTTCATTGGAACACAGACTTGCGAATCATTCAGTCGCGCATCAGCAGAAGCCAGGGCCAACGGTATCCCGCTACTGGTCTCTGACGCCGGGAACCTTGTCAACATGGCAGCAGACGGCGCGGGCGTTGTGGTACCCAGGAACGCGCCGATAGAAGCGTGGGATGCAGGGCTTGTCAAGGCGCTTGCTTTGACCCCAGAGGCTACCAGTGCGTTTTGTGTGGACCATTCGGGTAGATTTGCCAAGGCCCTTGACAATAACCGCAACCTAAGCGATGTGGTGTTTATCAAGCCCGACGCGCCCGGCGTATCTGAGGGAGTTGCGCAGTTCGGCCAGACTTGCGGGACATCTGAAATTGAGTGGCTTCCGAATGCCGCAGACGTGGTGCAATACTCGCTTACCATTCTGCCCGGCCACTATAGCGCGAACTTCTCCGAGCAAGTCAATAACAAGTTGGCTTATTGGTGGTGTTCACATACTGCGCAGATGGATACGAGCCGCCACGAGATGGACAACCTACTCATGGCGCTTGGCGATGTAGTTCAACATGGCAACCGCTTCATGTGCCTAACCTCGAAACCGGACGCGGACGCTTGGGCCAAGGCGCTAGGCACTGACCGGATCAAGTGGCTTCCCAATGTAATGACCATTCCCAAGGCGCCCAAGAAAGCCAAATACAAAGAATGCGGCGTCTTTATCCCCGGCCCGTTCGGAGTTCGCAAGAATATCTATACCGCAATGCTGGCCTGCTCGATGGCCAAGGCAGAGGCGCACGTCACATCAATAAACATAGCCAAGTGTCCGAACCTAGAGACCATGGCGAAGCGGCTTGGCGTTCGGCTGCATGTCCACGACTGCCCCACGGTTGCGGATGTAAGAGCAGTCGCCAGCCGTTGCCACGCGGGGATTATGGTTTCAACCGCTGAGACGTATTGCTTCGCGGCGGCTGAGATTGTCGCGTCCGGTACGCCATGCGTTTATTGGGATGGCATACCGATTCTGCGCGGCGGGCCTAAAGAGTTATGCGTTATCAACCCAACCGACATAGACGATATCGTGCCGTCACTCTCAGCGGCTATAGTGGGCGGTAGCTTGGCCAAACAACAGCTTGCACAGATGCGAACCCTTACCGACAAATGGAACGCAGCAGCCCGGGCAACCCTGGAGGATATTCTTGATGCGTGACACGCTTGACATTGTAATGCCAGCGGTGCGGCGCCCGGAGATATTAGACAAGGCGCTCGAATCCTGGAAGCCATTTTTCGCGGGCTACGATTGCCGCCTGATAGTCAACCTTGACGCGCTGATAAGCCCTGAATGGCTGGCGAAGCGCAATTACATGGTGGTCGCAAGTGACCGAGATTGGGAGGGAAGCGATGAGTGACTTTGACGTAAAGGATGTGTGCTATCCGAAGATTGGGAGCCTGATAACTGAGGCAGACGCCTTGCTTCTGCAGAAGTGTTGCGGGATTGCGGACGCCAAGACCATCCTTGAGATTGGAACCAAGCGCGGGGGAAGCGCCATTGTCTTGGCCAAAGAAGTTGAGAAGCGCAAGGGTCGCTTGTACTGCATGGACCCGAACTTCAACGCGAACCTTGCGGGGGACCTGGAAGACTTTGAGGTAGACCATCTGATAGAACTTATCTGCGGTTACTCGCCATGGGCTGGCCGTGGGATAGTGCCAGATGAACTTGACATGCTATGGATCGACGGCGACCACAGCATCCTTGGCGCGTTGGCGGACTTCATCTATTGGGAACCGCGTGTGCGCGTTGGTGGCGTTGTGGCGTTCCATGATTACTCTAGGCGCGGAGTTGTACCCAAGACAGCCAGCGTAGAGACCGCCGTTGACTTGATCCTACATGAGCGCAAAGACCTTGAAGAGATTGGCTTTGTTGGCAAGCCCGATGGCGGCACGATTGCATTCCAAAAGACCGCGCTACCCGAACTGGATGACAGCAATGTCTAATCACCTTGACATAGACCTATACGGGCAGCCAGTCAAGATTGTTGACGAATACATCAATGAGTACGTTTACCGCGTCAGAACTTGGCGAACCGTTGACCGCAACCGATGTCATGATGTTAGCAAAAGCCAAGAAAGATAAGGGAGACTTCAAGTTGATATTTTGTCATGAGGAATGGCCGAATGGCTGACGCGTCTGGATATATCAAGCCGTATCTGCAAACGCGCCCCGATGTCACAGAAGGCATCCCGGAGCGTGTCGAGGCAGATCCCGAATGTGCCAAGGCGAAGCGTGAAGTTATCGCGCTTCTGCCAGACGACATTGACGGCTATATCCTCAGCATTGGCCCGGCTGCCGGATGGGAACTTGACGAGCTTCGCAAGCGTTGCGAGAAGTCAACTAACATTCTTGGCGTGACCCCATTTGAGGAAGAGGCCGAACTTTGCCGAGCGCTTGGCCATACTTGCGTGATAGGCGATATGCACAAGCTGGCTTGCTTATGGTCTGGAATGTTTAGCCTGGTGTTTGCGTCACACGTTCTTGAGCATAGCCCGGCGCCATACGTAGCCCTGCGCGAGTTCTATCGAATGCTGCGCCCCGGTGGTTATGTCCAAATCGTAACGCCGGAGCCGTATGGAGTGATTCACCTTGGCGACATTGAACGAGCAAAGCGCCACGTTGATATCCCGGAGCATATCTTTTTGCCCTCGGCGGAGACGCTTATTGTGATGTTACGAAAGGCCGGCTTCAACTTTTTGCGATATAGCGAAGTCGCGCAGACATGCCAGGGCAAGCTGAACTATTGGCATAGGGTATGGTTGGCTCAAAAGCCATCGGAGGTCACATGAATACCAGAGTTTTAATTCTCGGCGGTAGGCGATGGGACCAGGCGATTATCACCATCGGGCGCGGCTTCCTGAAGATAGGTTGCGCGGTTCGGTATCTGCCCACACGTCGCCCCGGTACGCACTCAGAGCCGCTTGAAAACGTCCATGATGTTATAGGGCAGATTGTCAAGGAGTTTGAGCCTGATATTCTGTTCTGGGTTATGTGCAAAGAAGATTGCCCCGTTGGGCTTATGGATCACCTCAAGCAGCTACGCCCCGAGATGGCTACTGTGTTCCATAGCTTCGACGATCCCCACATGGTAGACAATAATCCCCCAGAGTGCATCCCGGGCTTTGACTTTGCCGTGACTTGTTGCGCTGGCTCTATTCCATGGTACGCGGATCGCGGCGTCAAGGCCATCAGGTTCTGGCCCCCGCCAGGCTTCGACCTTCACGGCAAGGCGAGCGCTAACCCCGCTGAGAAGTGTGACATCTCATTTGTAGGCACTAACGTATATCCCAGGGATAAGTACCCGGAAGTCATAGCCACACGCGCCGAGATACTCCGGGCCGTTGCGGGTCTTGGAACCATCAATATTTATGGCCCGTGGGGCGAGCGCCGCTTTGATTGGGGCGGAGAGTTTGGCGTCCCGGAAATGAAAAAGAGTTGGCGCGGATTCAGGAAGTATGAAGAGTTGCCGGGCGTGTATGCCGCGTCCAAGATCAATTTGAGTTCACACGTTAGACCGGATGGGTTTCAGTATCTCAACGAGCGAACCATAAACGCCATGGGGGCTGGCGGCTTTATGCTAGTCGATAAGGTCGCCGGGATGGAAGAGATATTTACTGATGGCGTCCACTGGGCAACGTGGGAAAGCCTAGACGAGTTATCAAGCAAGGCCAAGTTTTATCTGGCAAACCCAGACAAGCGCAAGGCCATAGCCGCAAAGGGCCGCGAGAAGGCGCTCAAAGAGTTTAGCAACAAATGTCATGCACACGCTGTATTGAAATTGTGCGGAAAGGATTAGCCATGCCACAAGACCCAACAGACTCAGGAGTACCGTACTGGATTGACCAATACGACCGAGCCAAGACAGCCCTTGTCACAGGATTTGACTAAAACGAATAGGTGTAATCATGGCGCTAACAATACTCAGCTTGGCAGACGCTAAGACCTTTCTCGGCGTCACGGTGTCAACAGAAGACACAACCATCGAGGCCCTGTTGTATTCCAACGAGGCCGGGATGGAAAGCTACTGTAGGCGATACCTGATAGACACAACAGTAACGGAATACCTTGATGGCTGCGGCAAGGTTTACATCTTCCTGCGCGAGCCCGCCAGAGCAATAACCAGTATTTACGAGGACGGTACCAGAACTTGGGCAGCGGCTTCACTTGTGGCATCTTCGGACTATCAGCTTGTGACGCTCCGCAATGGAACCGGAAAGCGTGTCCAATATTACGATAGCGCGTGGTCGATGGGCCAGGCAAACATCAGGGTTATCTATTCCGCCGGATTCGCGAGCATCCCAACTGATGTTATTCAAGCTGCTCGTATACAGATTGGCCGGGCATACGCCGAGTGGAAACGTACCGAGGCTGGTAAGGACGCGCTGGCAGAGAATGACGTGGCGGGATGGTCTCAGACATGGCTTGCCAAAGAAGGGCTTGACCCGGCTTGTAAACAGCTTCTTGGCCCATATAGGAACTACGGGATATAGCATGTACGACAAGCGCCAATATCCAGATACATACGACCTTTACCGCCCGACGATTGCGAAAAGTACAACGGGCGAGAGGACTAGAGCGGTTAGCACTGCGACTGCCAGCGATCAGCCTTGCCTGTATGTCAACGCTGGGCGTGGTGGAAAACTAACCAAGGGACAAGATGGAATAGACTTTGAGCATGGCGCAGAGTTGCGCATACCCCAGGGTGTTGACGTGAGAGCCGACAAACGCGGCGAGCGTCCAGACAAGGTAATTGTGACGAGCGCTGGCGGAACAACTGTATCTATCCCGTTTACCGTTGTGTGGGTAGCGTCTGAGTTTGGCGAGTACCAAAAGGTTTATTTGCAGGAGGCCCCGGCATAATGGCTAATGCAAGAACAAGAGCCTTTGGCCACCTTGGCAAAATGGTGGACGTGTCAGAAGTCTTAGGGTTTTTTGATCGAATGATAGCCAAGACGCCAGAGAAGACCAGGCGCAACATGGGCAGGGCCGTCACGTATTGGAAAGCCCAAAGCGTCAAGCATTCCCCGGTTAGTGGAACCAAGTATGGACAAAAGCAATCTGCCAAGGGGCCGTCAAGAAGTGGCCACCGTGGCGGCATCCTTAGGAAGTCTATGACGGGATTTGTGCAAGCCCAGGGCGGTAACATTGTTGGCGGAATTGAGAACGCAACGGACTATGCAATCTGGCTACTGGCTGGAACGCGGTACATAGCGAAGGGTAAGGTAATGGCCTGGCGTGAAGGTGACGAGCCCATCAACACTTGGCCCGCGAAGGCGAGAGGCAACCCAAGAGCAAAGTTACCCATCATCATACCGTATCGCGCGTTGGCGCTTGAGATGTTCATAGATGGCTTGTCGTCTGACTTGACCAAGGGATAGCATGGCAACCGAGATCAAAAAACTTAGGCAGCTTTTATACGAGTGGCTAAAGGATGATGTCACGGCCCTAACCACCCTGATAAGTGACAGGGTGTACCCGCTATGGCCACCTGATAACGCCGTCTATCCATGCGCGGCATATAACATCAGGTCCAGAGAAACGACAAACGACTTCGGCGCTCCTACGTGGGGCGGCTTTGTAGAGGTTTATCTGTTCAGCCCATCACAAGACACCCTAGACGACATGGAGGATGCGATAGTTGAATACGTGTCAAACAACCCGGAGACCATCAACACGACGCTATCCGATACATCTACGGTACTGACAAGTAACTTCAAGCTGATGGGGGTTGAGCAAGACCCCCGCGACGCTTGGCAGGAAGATACATTTTTAGTGATTACCCGTGTACTCAGATTTGAACTTTTCTGCGTCAAGCGCATTGGTGCTTGGGCATAACTTAGAACAGGAGCATTATCATGGCGAATTTCCCGTCAGCCGCAAAGTCTGCCCTTGAAACAATGAAGGCTGGCCCCGTATCTTTGGTGTTTGACCCCGACGGCGCAAGCGAAGTTGAAATCTTCGTGCGCAATGGAATCAGCTTCACGTTTGCCCGCGCACAGGAAACCATCGAAACTGACCTTGTTGGCGTCTATGACCTGTACAGCGCTGGTGATGCCGTCACGTTTGAGATTCGCACAGACGAGTTTTCAAGCGAAGCGTGCGCCGTTCTGTTTATGGATCAGGAAACGCATAACAGTGTGTATCAACCGTTTGGCCAAGCCGCAGGCGAATCTGGCAGGACATCGGCTCTTGCAGTTCGTGTGCGCCCATGGCAAACCAGAACGGCCAGCACATTGCAGCTTGAATTGTGGATTGTGATTCCCGAAGGCGATCAAGTAAGTGCCTGGGCCACTGGCGAACAGTGGAACAACACTCAATCATTTAGAGCCCTGCCCGACCTCGCTAAGCCGAACGGCGGATTGATCGGAAACTTGACAGTCGCAGCCCGTAGCTAACTCCAAATGGAGGAATAGAGAGAATGATTACCGTACAAAACGAGAACCTGCCTTGTGGCAAGTGTTGTGATATCGGAGAACCGACCCTGGGAGGCTGGGGTCGGCTCTTCGAGCAGTTCACAGAACAGCAGGAAGGAGCCATCATTCAACTCGTGACGTCGTTCTACAACGTGGACGAAACAAACGAAGACGAAATGGCCGACGCAATCTCCAAGTCATGTAACATGCTTGGCCCGCTCATTCGGACCGCGCCATATTTAGTTGGTGCATTCGTGCGTGAAACAACCTATTCGCCAAAGTCCAGAAGCCCGATATTCGCCAGCAGTTCAGAATGCGCGGACTCAATTTCAATTGAAGATGCCGAGTTTGTGTTTCAGAAGTTGAGGGACTCGGGATCGTTTGCCGCCATAGTGAAACGAGTGGGAAACTGGCTGAGGGGTTCGGTGCAGAAGATGCGGGACATGAAGCAAGTTCCCCCGGCATCCGAAAGCCAGACCCCATAATTAACACAATTCGCAGATTGCATATTCAGATTACCGTTGGGATGAGGTGGCACGTTGATAGCGTCTGGGAACTTGGACTTAGCGAAGCAATGGATGTCTATAAAGAAATGATCGTCCAAGAAATCTCAACAGCGTTGCTTACCACGTCTGCATTGTTCGGCGCGGAAGAGTTGGCAAAGCGATTAGATCACATCATGCACACGCCTAAAACGCTGGCAGACGAGTTTGGAGAAGATGTTGCTCAGGAAGTAGCGGCAGTTCGGGAACGAACACGCCTCGCATTGCTCGCAAGGAACCATCATGGCCAAGCCTAAAGAAGTACGCGTTGAACTGATTGCGGGCACTAAGCGCTTTATCTCCGGCCTGAAGGCTGGCCAGCGGGCTTTGTCTGGCTTTGCTAGGCGCGCGAAGTCTGCAATCAAGGGTATGGTGGTAGCAGCAACGGCAGGCGTAGCCCTGATAACTCTCGGCATCAGTAAGAGCTTGAACGAGTTTTCAGACTTCGAAACTGGCCTAACTGAAATTGGAACACTTCTGCAAAAGTGGGGGCCGGAAGTTTTTGGGAAGTTGAAGACGGAAGCGCAAGAACTAGCCATCCTGTTTGGCCAAACAACAAAGGCGATGACCGGAGCCAAGTATGATATCGTTTCCGCTGGCTTTACCAAGGCAGCCGAATCCGCCACGGTGTTACGCGCCTCAGTCAAGGCTGCCACGGCGGGCCTTGTGGACGCAAAGACTGCAGCGGGGCTTATAATAACTGGCTTACGTGGCTATCAGCGTGAAGCCAGAGACGCGACGGACGTATCAGACACACTCTTTACAACGATTCGCTTGGGGCGCACCACATTCACCGAACTAGCGCAAAGCCTCCCGGTTGTCATACCGACCGCCAAGGCCGCTGGCGTGAGCTTCAAGGAATTGAATGCAGCAATGGCCGCAATAACCCTGGGCGGTATTGATACGCGCATGGCTGCGGTTAGCCTGAACCGTTTATTCCTGAGCATGTCTGCCCCAGCCTCAGAAGCCGCAAAGGCCATGAAGAAGATGGGGATTGTCGTTGCTGATACTACCGGGAAGATGCTCCCGCTTATTGACATCATCAAACAGTTCCAGGGGAAGGGCCTGGCAGACGTCAAGGAGATTGCAGGCGATGTTAGATCGGCCAGAGCTATCCTTGCACTGGCACAGAACTTTGGCAAGTTCAAGGATATGTTGGGAGAGTACAAAGACACCACTGGCGCACTCGGAACCGCGTTCACCAAAATGACTGATACGCTTGCATTCAAACTTCGCCAACTGCGGGCGGCGTGGATTGCAGTTTTCCAGAACATGGGCGACGCGTTCAGCAAACCGTACAAGCAGGCCATCGACAACCTCCGCAAAATCTTCCACGCCATCACAAAGTTCCTTCGTGAGAACAAAGCCGTCTATGAAAAGTGGGCGCAGGGCATCGTTGATTCGCTGACCGCAAAGGTGAAGGCGTTTTGGGGCTTTCTGAAGAAGCCAGCTTCGGCGCGTTGGGTAGACATTATCGTTAACCGAATTCAAATCGGCCTCCACTTTGTAACGATCGCGTTACCTAAGATACTTTGGAACTTTGCCCAGATTGCGTTCCGCGCTGGCAAATGGTTATTCTTGACGATAGGGAAGTTCGTGGCAGACCTTGGGTACAAGATCAGACTTGAGATTATCAAAATTCGCGGTAGCTTGCCATCCACAATGGGCGGCATTGGCGACGCAGAATCTGCTGACCTAGCCGCCGCTGCCCATCGAAAACACTTTGACGCGACAGACCCAAAGAACAAGGGCATCGAGCAAGCAAAGAAAGACATCATCGGCGACATCAAGGATTTAGGGGGCATCCTAGACGACGAACTTGATTCGGCTCGGGAAACCATACTCAAGCAACGGGTTGGTTGGACCATAGCTACTTTGGCATTCAAGATGGAGCAAATGTTCGCCACCGCGAAGAAGGGCATAAAGGGGGTCGCCAAGGACGGGAAAGAGGTTGGCGTTGACGCCGCGAAGGAAGCGCAGAAGGCGGCAGACGCCTTACGCAAGGCGACAGTGGCCAGAACTAAAACGGGGATTAAAGAACTTGGCAAGGAACTAAAGGAATCGGTATCAGACGAACTAAGCAAACTGGAAGAGCAAGCGAATGGCTTACTAGGCAAGCAAAAGGAATTCACTGACGAAGCGAAGCGACTCCGCAAGGAAGCGGCAGAAATCGTTACAGACCCAGCCGAACTGGCGAAGCGTGGTGAATTGGGCGCCCAGAGGCAGATCAAGAAGAAGGGCGCGTTTGGGTTTGGGAGGTTTGAGTTTGAAGGCGTTACCAAAGCCAAGGCAGAACAGAAGCGCTTGATAACCGAGGCAACCGAACAGGAGCGCAGGGCCAAGATCATTCAAGGTCAGCTAGACGTCACGCGGGAAAAGACAACAGCTGCGAAGAATGCCGCGAACATGCTGGCGGCTGCATTCAAGCAGGTTGGCATAAGCGCGGGCGAAACAAAGAAGACGATTAGCAGCATGACAAAAAAACTTGGCGAAATGATAAAGACATACCAGAAAGCGGCAACGGCCTTGAAGGGTGCGACGGCCCAGAAGGTGAAGCCGAAGAAGAAGCGCGGCGATGGCAAGGTTCCATTCATGCGGCTATCTGACGACCCGAACGACCCAGGCGAAAGTGGCATCTCTTCAAGAAACCAGGACGACGAAATAGCCTCCGTCGTGGTGAATGTGGCGGGCTCTGTTGTGAGTGAAGAAAACCTAATTACAAACATAGCCAAGGGGCTAGAACGCAGGGCGCAGCAAGGTTCATTCAATCCAAAGGCGAGATCATAATGACCAAACCAAACGCCACAGTAACATTCAACTATTCAGGGAACACCGCCACGCTGCCAGCGCCGACCCCTGGCTATGCCCTGAACCGGGAGCGCACGCAGACCAGAGTTCAGAACGCTTCCGGGGCGTGGTTCGTTTATGACAAGGCCATCACGAATAGAACCGTGACGCTTACGTTCGTGATGACCGCAGCACAGAAGACCGCCTTTGAAACTTGGTACTCTACGCACGCAAAAGGTTCATATAACGAGTTCACATTTACCGATCATATCCGAGAAACGCATACCGCCCGCATCCTGAACGAGTCACTAGAGTTTACCAAGACGGTTGGCGCACAGTACCAGTTAGAATTGACCATGTATTTATCAAATGAGATGAGCTAAATCTTGGCTGGTAACAGGACAATCACAGCAACCGGATTGACCAACAAGGAGTTGCAAAGCTCCCAGGCAATCAATATCATCAAGGTTGAATGGGGCGGCACTGTTGGCGACAAGTATTATGGCGACGCTGACAGAACCGAAGGCACACAGACGGTTGATGGGCGCGTCTTTGAATGGGGCTCGGCAATTGCAGAGATAACCGACAATCGCAGATTCACATTTAGCCTGCGCGATGAAGACGAGACGATCCGGGGGTATGCTAAGTCATTTGGCCTTGGTGGCAAAGTGGTCACGCTGTACTTGACGTGGGTTGGGGCAGCCGCCGTCGATTGGGTTATTCTTTGGCGTGGAATGACCGAAGGGCGTTACACTTGGAACGAGGCCCAGCGCGTCGTGGCTATTGGCGCGGTTGGGTATGAGTCAAAGATATCTAAGCCGCTTGGCACAAACCTATCCTTGCGGGACTTCACCACCGCCCCAGAGACGAGCGACGGCCAAGCGCTCCCGATTGTGTATGGCAGAAAGTATGGAGTCCCGGCAATCTGGGCAGAGGGCGGGGGGCCATCATCAGCGACCACAACCAAGCTGAGATACGATGGATCGACCTTCTATGTTGAGGACGCGACACTCTTTCCGCCCAGTAGCGCGATCAGTCCGATAGATGTCTGGGTTGGACGGGAAAAGGTAGAGGGGTATTTCGGCGCGGGGGTATACGTAAACAAGTTTACCATCACCGACAGGTCGCTTGTAGAAGACTCAGGGGTAGCGACTTTTGCAGACTATAACGAATTGGTACTAGATACCGCAGAGCCAAGCGGCTACTGGTCCGGGTTTGCCATTAGACTCAAAATCAAAAAGTATTCACCATCAGAAGTGGATGTTGGCCCGTATCAATACCGCACGATTAGGCTATATGAGAACAATGGAACCGTAACAGCTTACCTATCATCGCCATTTTCAAACGGGCAGGCCAATGGGATTTGGTGTGAGCGCGAGGCGCAATGGAGCGGCGGGTATTACCCATGGAAGCCACCCGTTGGACAAGAGGCGAGCGAGTTTGCTTTTGCTTTGGTGTATCAGCCCGTGGACCATGCTATCGGGGTTGCTGTCAGATATGCCGCAGACGATCCGGTATTTATCGTTTCCGATTATCCGAGCAAGTCGATTCTACGGGTTAGGACGCTTGCTGAAGGCGAAACTTGGGCGTCCATTCCCAAAGGCGCGTATACTGCAAACCTAGACGATAACCAGTACGCCGCGATACTCGGCCACAACTGCACAACCATATCATTTCGCATGTTGCCAAGTTCCATCCAATGGGCGCAGCGAGCCGTCCGGCAAACTCTCACAGGACCAGGCGGCGATGATGTTCTATGGCAGCGGAGGTCTCAACACATTCGCTATGGTTCGGACTCCATAGTGTGCGACATGGAAGGCCCGGTCAACGGTGGCGCCCTGCTTGAGACGCTTGGGGAAGTGTGCGACCATATCGCGACAAGGGCCGGGCTGACTGCGGGCGAGATTGACTCAACAAGCGTCACGAATGCTGACAGTGAACGGGCCAACTGGCGGGTATCGTTCGCGCTCCTTGACGGTTCCATCGGCGCGGCAAAGATGATATCAGAACTATGCCAGCAAACCTTTGCAAGCGTGGACTGGTCTCAAGGCACAATGCGCCTGCTTATGTTGGATAATGACCTTGCGGGCGCAACGCTGAACAAGACCATCAGCGATTCAGATCGTGTCCTTGATGGCATGTCGGTTGATGGCGTTGGGCAAACCGCCGTCACAACTAGAATCATATCAGGATACCAGGATGCCTACGGCATAGATCAACACGTAGAAACCCGCGACGATACATCTGTTACAAAGTACGGAATCCTCACAGATCAAATGAGTTTTTGGGGATACGCCCACAAAAATCCAATTCGCTCAACCTCGTCATACTGGCTGTACCGCAATCGCTACGAGTTGGACACGGTGATAGTAGATTGCACTTGGCGCATGGTTGACCTGGTTCCGGGCGATGTCGTTGTTTGGGATGGTGACCGTGGATGGGTTGCATCTATTGAGATGCAACCGCAGAGTGTTGGCGAAGAGCGCCCCATTCGCGTGTCGGTAGTGCTCCCGATCACGCCTTGGTACGATGCTGGATGGTCATATCCCAGCGCAGTATTCACAGATCCCCCATTGCCCACGACAGACGAGACCGCCCCTGGCTACGAAGATGAATCACCTTGGCCAGCAGAGCCCAACTCAGAAAACCCGCTCGCTGGTGGGTCAAGCGCTGCGTCAAGTCAAGCCTCGCCCGCAGCGTCAAGCCGCGCATCAAGTCGTGCATCCGATGGGGCATCATCTGCTGCTTCGGACTTTGCTTCGGATCTTGCATCAAGTCGTGCATCCGATGGGGCATCATCTGCTGCTTCGGACTTTGAGTCCAGCCTTGCATCCAGTTTGGCAAGCCCATATGCGTCGAGCAATGCGTCAAGCTATGCGTCGCCTGGTGCGTCGAGCAATGCGTCAAGCTATGCGTCGTCTGGTGCGTCGAGCAATGCGTCAAGCGCTGCGTCGTCTGGTGCGTCGAGCAATGCGTCAAGCGCTGCGTCGTCTGGTGCGTCGAGCAATGCGTCAAGCTATGCCTCGTCTGGCGCATCAAGCAATGCGGGTTCATCTGCGTGGTCTAAGTTAGCGTCAAGCCGCGCATCATCCCTTGCCAGTTCTTTGGCGTCAAGCCGCGCATCATCCCTTGCCAGTTCTTTGGCGTCAAGCCGCGCGTCCAGTCGTGCGTCGTCTGGCGCATCAAGCAATGCGGGTTCATCTGCGTGGTCTAAGTTAGCGTCCAGTCGCGCATCGTCCAGAGCGTCCAGTCGCGCATCGTCCAGAGCGTCCAGTCGCGCATCGTCCAGAGCGTCCAGTCGCGCATCGTCCAGAGC
>Ga0222667_1000192_pt1 | contig 34409 bp, 42 predicted proteins | sample AntAcemetagen657_FD_179854 | JGI IMG/M metagenome (GOLD analysis project Ga0222667, IMG submission 179854) | Saline water microbial communities from Ace Lake, Antarctica - #657 | ecosystem: Environmental > Aquatic > Non-marine Saline and Alkaline > Saline | place: Antarctica: Ace Lake... | reverse complement strand
GAAAAAAGTAGCGATTGTAATTTCTGCATATAATCAAGAAAGATTATTACGAGCATGTTTAATTTCTTTGCAAAAAACAGATTACAAAGATTACAAAATATTTCTAGTGGATGATAGTGGAAGTAAAAAGATTGGACAGAAAATAAAAAAAGATTTCAAAGGAATTGATATAACCTCTACAAAAGGTTGGTCTGGATTTAGCAAGGTGTACAATATCGGGGCAAAGAAGGCATTAGAGAATTATAAACCAGATTATGTTCTTTTACTAAACGATGATACAGAAATTATAAATAAAAATTGGTTGAGTAAAATGATTGAAGCAGGTGAAAGTGATGAAAAAATTGGGATTCTTGGAGTTAAATTAATTTACCAAAATAATAACATACAAAATATTGGTGGCTACATTAAAAAATGGGAAATAACAAAAGAAATGGATGAAAATAAAAAAGATGTTTTTGAAGTGGATCATGTTATGGGCGCGTTTATGTTAATTAAGAAACAGGTCCTTGATAAAATTGGTCTGCTTGATGAAATTTACAATCCTTATCTTCTTGAAGACACTGATTATTGTTTAAGGGCAAAAGAAAAAGGATTTCGGATCGTAAGCGTACCTTTTGTGGAAATAATTCACAAAAAAGGGAAAACCATCGATACTAAACCTAGTCCTGAAAGAATGGCTGTAAGGTTTAAGAATGATATTTTTTTCTCAAGAAGGCACCTTAAAGGTTGGAATAAATTTTTTCGGATTTTTATTTTTCTTCCAATGGTTGCGGTATTTAGGAAGAGTACCGACGAGGATGAACTAAAATTTAAGAATTTTAGATTAAGGAAAGGCTTTTTAATAAATATTAGTTTATGGATTAGAGCTTTAGTTTACAACTTATTCAAAATAAAATGATAACAAAAATATTAGGAAAAATCAGAAGTAACCGAATTGGCTATAATCTTGGAAGAGGGGTTTTAGCTTCCCAGTTAATTTCTAAAAATAAAATTTATGATTCTCTCTATGAAAAGAAAATTTCTAGCTCAATAAAAAGATTAGAAAAAGAATTTCCTATGGGAGTAGATATTGGTGTTACCAATGCCTGTAATTCCGACTGTATCATGTGTCCTCATTCAAAGCTTACAAATATTGGAACAATGGACATGAAATTATATAAAAAGATAATTGATAATTGTGCTAAACTTAAAATAAAAGATATTGTTCTTTCTTTTTTTGGAGAACCTTTGTTAGATAGAACTTTAATTGAAAAAATTAAATATGCCAAAGGAAAAAGAATAAATGTATCTTTTTACAGTAATGCCTCTCTCTTAAATGAATCTTGGGCCAAAAAACTTATTGAATCAGGTCTAGATCAAATTACAATTAGTTTTGATGGTTATTCAAAAGAAGTTTATGAAAAAATTAGAAGAGGTTTAAAATTTGAAGTTGTGAAAAACAACATTCTTAATCTTATGAAATTAAAAACTAAACTTAAAGCAAAAAATCCAAAAATAAATCTTGTTCTTGTAGAATTAGAAGAAAATAAACATGAAATAAAAAAATTTTATGAAGAATGGAAAAATCATGTAGAAAGTATAAATATAATAAATATGGGGAATTGGGCTGGAAAAATTAATAAAAAAGGTACAAAAGAAAGTTTTCATTTTAATTACAAAGTTAAACGAAAACCCTGTGCATTAATTTGGCAAAAGATGGTTGTTGACTGGAATGGGGATGTTGTTTTATGCTGTGATGATTGGAATCATTCTATAATTTTAGGAAATTTAAAAAAACAAACAATAGAAGAAATTTGGAAAGGTGAAAAATTAAGAGAAATTAGAAAAGCACATCTTGAAGGAAAATTTTATAAGATTCCTATTTGCACCAAATGTAATAAAAAATCTATTTGGTGGATGGTAGATTAAAATGAAAATTTGTTTTATGACAATATCCAGTTCTCCGGATTTTTTAGGAGGATATTCTCTATACCATAAAAATTTGATTAAATACCTTAAGACTAATTGTAAGGATTTAGATATCTCTTGGGTTTATTTTGGAAATAAAGATAACTCTTATACAAAAGAGGGTGTAAAATATTTTGAATTAAAATCTAATAAATTACAATCATTTATGTTCCTTGGGAGATCTATTCTATTAGCAAAATTTTTTACAAAAAATTATTTCGAGGTTATCAATCCTCTTGGGGGGATTTGGACTTTTTTATACAAAAAGAAAAAAGATCAGAAAATTATTCATACCTTTCATGGAACTGCATATTATTTTAATAAAAATCATTTTAAGAGATTTAATCTTCTGCAGAAGATTCTATTTTCTCCTCTTCTCTTAATAAGTTGGATTGGAGAAAAACCTCATAAAAAAGCAGATAAAATTATTTGTGTTTCTGAAAAAGTGAAAAGACAAGTTCAAAAATTATATGGAAAGAAAAAGGATATCAAAGTAATAAGAACAGGGGTAGATTTGAAAAATTTCAAAGTACGAAATAAAAATAAAATAAAAGAAAAATTAAATCTTGATTTAAATAAAACTTATGGACTTTATGTTGGAGGGGGAGGTTATTGGACAAAAGGTTTAGATAGGGCAATAAAATTGGCAGGAGAGATAAACAAAATAAATAAAAAATTAAAATTAATTATAATAGGACCAGATGAAAAAAAAGTTAAACATTTGGTAAACAGAAAATTTGTGATTTTTTTAAAAAATATTCCAAGAGAAAAAATTCCTTATTATTATAATGCCTCAGATGTTTTCTTTTGTATGTCAAGATATGAAGGTGGAGCGCCAACACTTGTTACATCAGAGGCTATGGCTTCTGGTTGTTTAATTGTTTGTTCAAAAGATTCTGAACAAGAAATAATTGAAAATGAAACGAATGGGTTAATTATAAATGAATTTGGAAAAAAAGATGCCAAAAAGGTTTTAGAGATTTTGAAAGATAAAAAGAAAAAAGAAAAAATTATTAAAAATTCTATAAAAACTGTAAAAGAAATTTCTCTTGAAAAATGGGGGAAGAAAACAAGGGAGGTTTTATTGGGATGAAATTAATAAAAAAATGTGAAATTTGTGAATCAAAAGAATTTGAATTTGTTTTTGAAGGAAAAGATAAATCATTAGAGATTCCTGGAAAATTTCGTTTAGTTAAGTGTAAAAAGTGTGGAGTACTTTTTATAAATCCGCAACCTTCATACAAAGAACTTGAAAAATATTATTCTTCTGATAAATATTATTCTTTGAAAAAAATAAATAAAAATTCTAAAAAAACAAAATTAAAATTATTTTTATATAAAATTTATTTTAATCCAAAAAGGAAAAATTATTTTTTACGTTTGCTTTTTTCTCCTATAAAATTTCTAGTCCGTGGAACTGAAATTACAAAAAATAAAAGATTATTAGATATTGGTTGTGGATCTGGGCAATTTTTATATGAAATGAAAAGATTAGATTTAAAAGTTTCTGGAATTGAACCAGGAGAATTTGATGAAAAGGCTGCAGAAAAAGAAGGTTTAAACATTAAAAAGATGTCTTTGGAAAAGGCAAAATTTAAACTTAATTCATTTGATCTTATTACTATGAATCATGTTTTAGAACATATGAGTAATCCTTTAGAAAGTTTAAGAGAAGTTAAAAGAATTTTAAAAAAAGAAGGAAGATTTATCGTCAGTGTTCCAAATTATAATTCTTTAGCATATAAAATCTTTGGCAAAGATTGGTATCAACTAGATGTTCCAAGACATTTATTTAATTATTCAGACAAAATTTTAAGAAAAATTTTAGAAGATGAAAAATTTAAAATTGTAAAAGTTAGATATAATTCTCGGCCAAGCCAGTTTGTTGTTTCCTTAGAATATCTTTTGAATAGAAATTTTAACAAATTTATTGGGGGTTTCTTAGCCCTTATTTTTTTGCCTTTAACATGGATTGTAAATATTTTGAAAATTGGGGACCAAGTTGAATTTTGGTGTAAGAAGAGATAATCAAAAATTCTATAAAAACAATAAAAGAAATTTCCCTTGAAAAATGGGGGAAGAAGACAAAGGATGTTTTGTTAGGATGAAAATAATAATTAAGTATACTAAAATTTAAAAACAATAAAAAATTTCAAAGAAGATGGGAAAAAAAGTAGCAATAATTATCACGACTTGCAATCAACCTAAATTAGTTGGAAAATGTCTTGCTTCTATAAAAAAGAAAAATGACTATAAAAATTATAAAGTTTATCTTGTCGATGATAGTGGAGAAGGAGAAATTGGAAAAGAAATTAAGGAAAAATTTAAGTGGGTTGATGTTGAAATAAATAAGACCAATATTGGAACTACAAAATCTATGAATCTTTGTATAAAGAAATCTTTCAAAGAATATAATCCAGACTATATTCTTCACTTGGATGACGACACTGAATTTATAGAAAAAGATTGTTTAAAAAAAATGGTTGATGTTGCAGAATCTAATAAAAAAATAGGAATTCTTGGATGCAAATTAATTTATCCTGAAGGAGATTTGCAATGGTTTTTCAAAAATAGGAAAATGCATTTTATGAATGTTAAAAAAGATATTTTAGAGACAAAAGAAACTTTTCAAATAGAAGAAGTAGAAGCGATTATTGGGGCGTGTTTTTTGATTAAAAGAGCTGTTATTGATGAAATAGGATTATATGATGAAAAATTTTCTCCAATATATGGGGAGGAGACAGACCTTTGTTATCGGGCAAGAGATAAAGGATTTAAAATGATTTATGTAGGAAATACAAAAATGAGTCATTTTAATCATGGCTCTAAAGCAAAACCTGAAGAAAATTTTGGGAGATGGTTTCTTCAAAAAAGACATGGAATAAGATGTGAATGGCTTAATTTTAATATTTATAATATTATAAAACACACAATAATTCATTTTGGCTCAGCAATTTTAAGTAAAAATCCTTTTGAAAAATTAAAATTACTTTTAAGAGGATATAAAGAAAATTTAAATAATCTTAAAGAAATAAAACAAAAACGAAAAGAAAGATTCTCTTGGAAAAATTAGTTCTAAGAATTAAATTTTTTTCTTTTAATTAAATTTTTAACTAATTTCCAATCTTCTTTTGTTACTCCTTTTGTTAAAATTAAAACTCCAAAATAAATTCCTGCTCCGAGGATTATTTCCAAAATTCCTAAAAATAAATTCATATTAACAAAGTTATTGAAAGCTAAAAGAAACAATGCCATGATAAGTGTTGCAAAAATTGGCTTTCTTATATCAATACCTTTTACACTTAAATTAAGTCTGTGTTTTGCTTGAAAGAAAAATAAACTTAACAAAAGTATTCTACTAAAAAAGGTTGCTAAGCCAACTCCGATTATCATATATAAGTTATTTTTCTTTTGATTGGAAGATTATAGAATATAATCCTATTAAAAAGGTGTGGTTATTAAAAGAGCTAAAAAACAAAATGGAAGACATTCCAAGAAGATATTCATTACCATAAATTAATATTTGGTTGGTAACCTGTCCTTTCAAATCTTTACTTATTAAAATGATATCTGCAAGAGAATCCTCAAAATATAAAACCATTAAAACCACAATACAAATGATTTTAAACCCTAATTTATTTTCCGAAAGATGAATAATCTATCTAAATTTGGAAATCTGGCCCCTGAAAAAATCAATTTAATAAATATTATTCCTTTAGGTAGAGTGAGCTCTGTTTTTTTACAGGGATTTCTTGACGGTCATCCCAAAATAATAAATTTACTTTGTTTTGAGTTTCAAAATATTAGGAAATTTACAAATAAATCTTTGGACTCACTTATTGAAGAAATATACCTAACAATGGCTTTGGCAGTTAAAGATAATGGTTATGATTTGAGTAAGGAGTTCCCAAAAAAAGTCTTTACAACATACACTAAAGAATATGTTGAAAATTTCGGATTCAATAGAAAAAGCCTATTTATAGGAATTTATTATGCTTATGCAAAATATACTAAGATGGATTTGAATAAAATAAAATATATTCTTGTTCTAAATCATGTTCACATCGAAAGCCTAGACAGCCTAAAAATATTTCCAAAACAAAAGATGATTTTTGCTGTAAGAGATCCTCGCTCAAACTTCTTAAGTCTTAAAAAAGGATTAGGTTTATTCGGAATATTCTCTCAACAAAAAAATGGTTTCACTCTTTTCAAAAAAATGTTGAAAAATAAACCACTTAATGTTCTTGCTATAAGACACGAAGATTTGCATACAAAATTTGATTATGTTAAAAAAAGATTGTCTAATTTTCTGGAAATTCCAGATTCAAAAACATTAAACTCTTCAACATTTCTTAGAAAACCATTTTATGGTCTGGGTAATATGTCTGCTTCATCAACGAAATTAAGGTCTAATCTTCCAAATAAGAAATTCGTAAGCGATTCATGGAGATATGAATTATCTACATCGGAAATAAAAAATATACAATTTTTTTCTTCAAGATTTATGAAAACTTTTGGATATAAAAAAATTTATAATTTTGAACCATTGCAGATAAATCTTTTCGATACTAGATTTATTGGATTATCTAAAGAATTCGTAAAAACAAGGAAAGGGGTTTCAAAAATAATTTTGCTTTCTCTAAGAAGCATATATAATCTCCCAATTATAGGCGGGCTTACTTGTAAGGCTTTTGTCGGTTTTTTATTAACTTATAACTTTTTTAAAGGATATTTTAAAATAAAATATACAAAAATTTTTTGATAAATTTCTCCTTTTCCAGTATAGTTCGCAGCATCAAAGTTATCCCTTCTTTAATATCTCCATTATTTTTTGAACATTCTCTTCTATCTGTTCTTTATAATTGTTTGGTAGTATAAGATTAGGATTTTTTGGATATTCTGGTTCTTGAGTTAGCCCCATTACCTGCTCATTTTTTATGGTATAAAGTTGTTTTTTATCTCTTTTTGTTAAAATATCTGGATTAACTTCTAAAAAAACTTCATAATAATTGGGATTGCTTCTTCGGTTATATTCATGGATTTCGTGGATTAAGGAAATCGTGCTCATAATCACATCAAAACCCTGGCTTACTAAGTAATTACACAATTTAGAATAGATTCTGGCTGTTCTTTTCCTTCCTTCAATGTCATAGGTAGTTGTTTCTCCCAATATCTCTCTTAAATTATCTCCATCAAGATGCATTGGCAAATTCCCCAGCTTTTCTTGCAATCCTTTTGCTATGGTCGTTTTACCAGATCCTGAAAGTCCAGTTATCCAAATTAGATTGCCTTTTTTTTTAAACATAATTTTTAAGATTTATTCAAGTTTATAAAAATTTGTATGGTAAATTATTTGTGAAAAATATTAATTTTTTAGTGTTAATTATTTTTATTATTTAAGATGTCTATCTCTTTTGCAGTTTTTCCATCGAATTTTGCAAATAAATACAAGAATGCTATTAGAGAAATTACTATTAAACAAGAAATTGACCAAGATGCAAAAACTATGTTCCAATTATTATTTGTTATATCTAATATAAATGGGACCAGCAATCCTACTAAAATGGCTCCTACATAAGCCATACCATCTATAAATCCTGTTGTTGCGGCAACTTTTTTTTGATCAATAAATTTACTTGGGAATGTTGATACCAAAAACACATGAGGCCCATATATAAAAAATCCACTTAAAATTAATAAAATTATTGAAATCATTCCTGTTAAAAATCCATAAAAAGCAAAAACTATCCCCAAAAAAGATAAAAAAATCATTGTCAAAAAATGCCTCTCTACCTTTAATTTATTATAAGCCAATGTTCCTATAACTCCTGCGATAGGAATTAAAAATATTTTTAACCCTGTTCTAATAATAGAAGAACCTTGAACCTCAATTAAGTATGTTGGTATCCATACTATAACCCCATATCTTATAATATTTAAGAATGCCATTGCAATTCCTGCGACAACAATTGGTAGTGTGAGGACCTTTCTTAACTGGGTGAAGATTGGTTCTTTTTTTATTTGTTTTACAGGGATTATTGGGGAAAGACTTAGCAAAGTTATCCCTCTTATAAACATAAATCCACTTGCAACCCAAAAACCTCCTTGCCAACCAAATAATCCTACTACTAATGAAGAAATTAACCAAGTAGCAGAATTTCCAATTTGATAGGACGTCCCTAAAATACATGAACTTCGTTTTAAGTTTTTATTATTTTTTTTAGACAATTCAGCATTTGCCCTTACAGCAGAACTCCACCCCATAGACTGGAAACCCCCATCCATTATTTCTCCTATGAACAGAATCCAAAAGAATCCAAAAGAAAAACCTAGGAGAAGATTCATAGTCGCTGAACCAATTAATCCAATTGCTAAATAAGTAATTGGGTTGAATCTTTCTGAAATTTGTCCGTGTAAAAATTGTCCTGCAGCATATGCAAAGAAAAATCCACTTGCAACTAATCCTAAATGATATTTTGATAAACCATATGTTGCTAATAAAACAGGAATAACAATAGATAAGTTAACTCTTCCAAAATAATACATGGCATATGCAGACCAAATATGCCAGAATTTAGTATTTCCCATATTGACTGGCATCTTCTTTTAATTCTTATATGCTTCAGTAATTTTATCCTCTTCTGGTTTTTTTATTATTTCTGTATTTGACGCCCAATTATTAGTGATGCTCTCTTTAATATTGGTTGAACTTTGTTCTGGAAAATAAGGCATAATCTGAATTTTGCATCCAATTAAGTCTGCTACTTTTTTTGTTTCTAACAATTCTTCGTCAGTATGGCTATCACTTTCCATCAAAATATCTGGTTTTATTTTTTTAACATTTTCATTTGGAGAATAGGTATCTTGGGCAACAACACAATCTACGCATTTTAGTGCCTTGATTAATTCAAATCTTTCTCCAAAAGGAAGAATTGGTTTGGATTTTTTTTCCATTGTTGCTTTATCTGTAAGAACTCCAACAATTAATTTACTATTTTGGCCTGCTAATAATTTTGCATTTTCTAAAGCCCTTACATGCCCTATGTGTAATAAATCTGCTACAACATATGAATATACTACTTTTTCTTTTTCCATATTATTAAAGTGTAGAATACTTTGAACCTACGCCTCCTTTTTTTAATGCCTTTTCTAAATCTTCCTTTAAACGATATAAACGTGACTCTGCCTGTTCAATTATTTTTAGTGAGTTAGTTGTGCTTTCTTTATCTATTAAACTCATTTTTTACTCTCGCTTTTTTTAGTAACCCCTTCCCGCACATTTTTATCTGAAAGTTTAAAATAATAAGGGAACCTTACAACCTCTCCTTTTATTTTTCTAATAAATTCTTCTCCTGGAATTTTGTCCCAATTAGCACCGTGTACTAAAATTATTTTTGATTGAGGAAATTGCTCATGAATTTTTTTTAGATTTTCGATAGGGTCTTTTGAAGTTTGGGACATTACCATATCTACACACCTTAAGTTAGAAATGATTGCTTTTCTTTCTTCGAAATTTGCGGCAGGTTTATCTTTATATTCCAAAACTGCTTTATCTGTTAAAACACCACAGATATGATAATTTCCAATTTCATTTGCTTTTTCTAAAATTTGAAGATGTCCATAGTGAAAAAGATCTCCAACAACAAAACTATAAACAATAGTTTTCACTTTTTCTTTTTCTATGTTGACAATCTCTCCTTCCTTTATACCAGACCCTTTAGGGATTGTTATGCATAGTTGCCCATTAGATTTGTTCTCCCAAACTACTTTTTTCATGACTTACTAGTGTTACTAGTATTTATAAGTTTATATATAAAGGACTATATAAATAATTTCCTATAGATATTCTTAAAAAGGAAACAGAAAGTGCCTAATTCATTTTTTCTATTTTCATAAGTTTTGTTTTCTCTATTTAATTTTCTTCCTTTAATTTAGATTGTGAATTTGTTAAAGATAGATTCCAAATAGGATGTTTGGTGTGTTAAAAAAGATGATCAAAAACTCTATAGAAACGATAAAAGGACTTTCTCTTGAGAAATGAGGGAAGAAATATTCTGATGAATTATTAATTTATCACATAAAAATTTAAAAAAGAACATTTCATCATTTTTTGATGAAAAGAGTATTAGTTTATGGGGCAGGAGGATTTATTGGAAGCCATTTAGTAAAATATTTGAAATTTATTTTTATTGTTTTCTTTTTCATTTTTTAATTAAACCTCTAAATAATTCCCAATCTTCTTTTCCTACTCCTTTTATTAAAATTAAAGTTCCAAAATAAATTCCTGCTCCGAGGATTATTTCCAAAATTCCAAAAAATAGATTTATATTAACAAGGCTATTAAATGCTAAAAGAAACAATGCCATGACCAGTGTTGCGAAAATTGGCTTTCTTATATCAATACCTCTTACACTTAAATTAAATTTATTTTTTGTACTCACTACTAAAATTCCTAAAAGAATTAATCTACTTGCAACTGTTGCAATTCCTGCACCCATTATCGCATATTCTTGGCTGAACTGTAAAAGATATTTTATTAAAACATAATTTAAGATTACATTTATAATTAAAGTAATAAAAACAGATTTTGCCAAAATTTTTGGTTTTTCTTTTGATTGGAAAATTATAGTATATAATGCAATCAAAGGCATTGTTATAATCAAAATAGATAAAAAATACAAACTTGAAACTGCTAAAAGATATTCTTTTCCATAGATTGTAAAGATAAGATATTTTCCAATAAACAAAACTCCTGCTGTTGCAGGAATTGCTATAAGCATTAAATATCTAAATGTTTTTTGGAAACCTCTTTCAAATCTTTTTTTATCTATCTGGGTAAACATAGGTAAAAGAACTCCAGATAAAGAAAACAAAGAAGCAATAGTTATAATTAAACTCAATGCTACTCTATAATATCCGAGATAACTTAATTCAACAAATTTTCCTAACATTAAAATATCTATTGAACCGAAAAAGACCAAAGAGAGACTGGCTATGCCCATAAATTTAAGATATTTATTGATTGTTTTTTTGTCGATAGATTCCTTCTTCCCAATAAATAAAGTTTTGTCTTTTTTATAAAGAACTAAAATATACAAAAACAAATGAATAAACCCTGCTAAAGCAAGTGCCAAGAATAATCCTACAACCTTAAATTCTAAAGACAAAATTAATATTGCTAAAATTGAAAAGGATATCTTTGCTGTTTGATGCAGCAATCCCAATAAAGGAAGGGGTTTTAAATTTTTTGTTGCTAAAAAAAGTTGTCCGATAAAATTCTTAAAAGATTCCGCAATAATAAACAGGCAAGAAAAGATTAATGGATAAAATAAAAGAGGTTTATTATAAATATCATAAGATAAAAATTTTGAGAAGAGCAGAATAATTAAAATTACAAGAACAAGAAAAACTGTTTTTATCTTTAATAAATATCTAAGATAACCTCTTGCTTTATTTTTATCTTTCTTTCCTAAAGCATCAGAAACATATCTTAGAAAAGTTTCATTTACTCCTAAATTTGTGAAAGTTAAAAAAATTGTTACAATAGACAACGCAAGAGCATAAATACCAAAAAGTTCAGGGAGTAATAGCCTTGCTATTAAAATAGTAAATATTAATCCTCCAAATTTAAGGATTAATCCGTGTGCCAAATTATAACTTGAATTTTTTACTGCAATCTTTGAGAGATTTTGCTTTCCTATTTCTTCTTCCATTAATAATGCAAGAACCTTCTATTTTTAAATATGGTTAGCAGGAAAATGTTCTTAGGATATATATTTTGAAATGAGGTAAAATTTATATATGCTCTTTTTTAATTCAATAAAGTATGAAAAAACCTGAAATAAAAATAAATTTCCTATATTATGGCACTCCTTTTGATATTGAAAAAAATTTCTTGTTTAAACTTTTAAAAAAGAAGTATAAAATTATTATTAGTGATAAACCAGATTATGTTTTTTTTTCTGTTTATAAGGAAAATAATAAATTTTTACTTGAAGACGGAACTGTAAGAACTTCAAAAAAATTAGAAAAGAAAAAAGAAACCTTATTAAAAAAAATATATAGAAAATTGCTAGAAAAAGATTTTGTTAAAGGAATTATTTGGTTTTTAAGGGATAGAAAAATTCTCAAACCTTATGCAAAAATTCTTAACGTTAAAGGGGATTTTGTAAAGATTTTTTATAGCGCTGAAAGCATAAAGCCAGATATGTCAAAATGTGATTACGCTTTTGCACCATGTCCAGAATCAGAATTAAAACATCCAAGATATATGGAAGTTCCAACATATGTAATATCTATGGATAATATTAATTTAGAAAGAAGAAAACAATCTTTTAATGAAATAAAAAAAGAAAAAACAAAATTTTGTAATTTTATATATAGTAATCATGTTCCTCCAAGAAATAAATTTTTTAAAAGACTTAGCAAATATAAAAGAGTTGATTCTCCTGGAGCATGTATGAATAATATGCCTCCAATTGGTTCTCATAAAAATCCAACTGACTCAAGAAGTTCAAAAAATTTTGTAGAAGAAGCACTAAAATTTAAATCTAATTATAAATTTACAATAGCTTTTGAAAATGAAGTTAGGACTAACTGGATGATAGATACTAGACTTGTGCATCCACTTCTTGTAAATAGTATTCCTATATATTTTGGAAGTAAATTTGTGAACAAACATTTTAACACGAAATGTTTTATTAATGCTAATGATTTTAAAAATGTGAAGGAATTGATAAAACATGTTATAAAAATAGATAATGATGATGAATTGTATAAACAATATTTAGAACAACCTATATTTAAAAATAAAAAACAAGCTTCTCTTAGTAGTGATGATAAAATAGCAGATAGATTATATGAAATAATAGAATATGAAAAAAAAAGAAATAATTTTATTTAAAATAAGGATTCTAGAGCACAATAATCTTTAAAAAAGGTTCTTTGTCTTCTTTAAAATGCAAAATAATTTCTATAAAAATAAAAAAGTATTAGTTACCGGGGGGACTGGGCTTATAGGCAAACCTTTAGTTGAGATGTTAATTAATAAGGGTGCAAAAGTTAGAATTGCTTCATTAGATGATGTATCAAGAGCTCACCCTAAAGCAGAATTTAAAAGGCTTGATTTAACAAAATATGATAATTGTCTGGAGGCTTGTAAAGATAATGATTATGTGTTTCATCTGGCAGGAATTAAAGGTTCTCCAAAAATGACTCAAGAAAAACCTGCAAGTTTCTTTGTTCCAACAATATTATTCAATACTAATATGATGGAAGCTGCAAGTCAAACAGGAATTAAAAGATATCTTTTTACAAGTACTGTCGGAGTTTATTCGCCAACAGAAATATTTCATGAGGATGATGTTTGGAAAACCTTTCCTTCTGAAAATGATAAATTTGCAGGATGGGCTAAGAGGATGGGGGAACTTCAAGCACAAGCTTATAATATAGAAGATGGTTGGGATAAAATTGCAATAGTTAGGCCTGCAAATGTTTATGGTCCTTATGATAATTTTGATCCAGAAAATGCAATGGTTATCCCCTCTTTAATAAAAAGAGGTCTTGATGGGGAAAACCCTTTTAGTGTTTGGGGGGATGGAAGCGAAGAAAGAGACTTGTTATATGTGGATGATTTAGTGAATTTTATTGAATTAGCAATAAATAAACAAGAAAAATCTTATGAATTATACAACGTAGGATTAGGAAAAGCGACCTCTGTAAGTAGTTTAGTTAAAAAAATTAAAGAAGAAGCTGGATCAAATGCTAAAATAAAATATGATATTACAAAACCTACAATAAAAACAACTCTATGTCTTGATACAGAAAAAGCAAAAAGAAAGTTAGAGTGGGAACCAAAAATTTCTTTAGATGAAGGAATAAAAAAAACAATTGATTGGTACAAGGAAAATATAGATTAAACTTTCATAATCTTTAAATATTCACCAATTGATTTAAAAATAATCTAAAATGAAGAAATCATTAATTACAGGAACGACTGGAATGGTTGGTTCTCACTTAGCAGAATATTTATTAGAAAAAGGTGAAGAAGTTTATGGCACTCGTAGATGGAGAAGCCGTATGGATAATTGTAAAGGATTTGAAGATAAAATTAATTGGGTCAATATGGAATTACAAGATGCCCATTCCGTTAGAAATGCTATTGAGGCTACTAAACCAGATGTGATATATCATTTAGCAGCACAAAGTTATGTAGTTGATTCTCGTGATGAACCTGTTGCAACAATTGATATTAATACTAATGGAACAATACATCTTTTAGAATCAGTAAAAGAAATGAAAAGGCGAGAAGATTATAATCCCATTATTCACATATGCAGTAGCAGTGAAGTTTATGGGCAAGTTAAAGAAGAGGAAGTTCCTATTAAAGAGAGCAATCCTTTTCGACCTGCATCACCTTATGCAATAGGTAAATTGGGAGCAGATATGGCAGCAAGATGGTATTATGAAGAATATGACCTTAAAACTATTAGGACACGTATGTTTACTCACACTGGACCGCGAAGAGGAGATGTCTTTGTGGTTTCTGCTTTTGCAAAACAAATAGCAAAAATTGAAAAGGGCTTACAAAAGCCAATTATGGAAGTTGGAAATTTAGAATCTGTTAGAACTTTTGCAGATGTAAGAGACACTGTTCATGCTTATTATTTATTGACTAAACATTGCAATCCAGGGGAAGTTTATAATATTGGAGGAAATAGAACAATGAAAATTGGTGAGATGCTTGACATTCTTTTAAGTTTTTCACCATTAGAAAGTAAGATTCAAATAAAAGTTGAGCCAAAATTATTACGAAAAACAGATGTAACTCTTCAAATACCAGATACTACTAAATTTAAAAAAGCGACAGGATGGAATAGCCCAATTCCATTAGAAAAAACATTAGAAGATACTTTAAATTATTGGAGAGAGGAAGTAAAATAAATTCTCTTTGGTTGGAGACCAAAGTAAATATTAAAAAATCATTTAAAAAACATATGAGTGATTTGTTAAAAATGAGATTTTTAAAGGATAAAAAAAATGGATTTAGAAAAAAGAATTGAAAAAATATATACTGACTGCCTTTATTTTAAAGGTTATATCCCTTGCAAATACAATAAAAAAGATGAAAAAATTCATTGTGAAAATTGTCTTGATTATACCAAAGTTAATAAAAATATCTTAATTTTAAAATTAGGGGCTAGAGGAGAAGTTCTTCGAAGTACTCCTTTACTTAGAAAAATTAAAACAGAATACCCAAACTCAAGGATTTTTTGGCTTACAGAATATCCTGAAATAGTTCCAAAAAATGATGTTTTTAAAATTTATAATTTTACTCAACGTGAAATAGAATTAATAAAAGATGTTGAATTTGATATTTTATATTCTCTTGATAAACATGAAGAAATTGGGGCTCTTGCAAATATGATTAAAGCAAAAATAAAAAAAGGATTTTCCCAAAAAGAGGGAGTTATTGTACCTTTTGATAAAGATGCTGAACATAAATGGATTACTGGTATTTATGATGATGAAATGAAAAAAAATAAAAAACATTACCTTGAGGAAATTTTTGAAATTTGTGGTTTTAAATTTAATAATGAAAAGTATTTGCTTCATAAATATGATGTTCCAGAAGTAGATTTAAATAAAAATAAGAAAGTTGTTGCTCTTAATACCTCTTTTGGAGATCACTGGAAACCAAGAAATTATTCAGAGGATAGATGGGTAGATGTTGCGAGAAATTTAATTAAAAAAAATTATGAAGTCATGATTGTTGGTGGGCTTGATACAGATTTAAAAAATAAAAAAATTTCCATGGAAAGTGGGGCAAAATATTTTGGTACTTTCCCTTATAATGAATTTACTGGCTTATTAAGTCTAGCAGATATTGTAATTACCCCTGTAACCTTTGCACTTCATGTAGCTATTGGATTAGAAAAAAAAATAGTTTTGCTTAATAACACCTTTAATAAATCAGAGTTTTATATGTATGGAAATGGGGTTATTCTTGAACCTAATTTGCCCTGTTTAATGTGTTATAAAGAAGATTTTGATGAAAAATGCCCTGTAAAAAATTGTATGGATTTAATTAAACCAGAAAGAATAATTAATGAAGTTGAAAAATTTAATATACTCAAGTAAGCTCTTAAAATTTTTTAAAATATTCATGCAAACAATCGGAAATATAATTAATATCTTGTTCTTCTAAAAATTGATGAATCCCAAAATGCAACCCATTATCTCCTACATATTCTGCCTCTGGAAAATCTCCTAACTTATATTCTAAATCTTTAAATGCTTTATGTTGGGTGGGCATACTTCCAAAATTCCTCTTACATTGGATGTCTTTTGTTTCTAAAAAATTATATAATTTATGATAATTAAATTTTGGATCTTTTAAGATTAAACTAAATGCGTGAGGAGAAATGACTTCCCCTTCTTCTTCCTTTACAAAATGTACAAAAGGTTGTAAGTCCTTTGTCATTTCAGTTAATTTATAAAAATTATTCTTTCTTTTATTAAAAATCTCCCAAAAATTTTTTAATTCTGGTAAACCAATTGAAGCAGTTAAGTCGTTTAATCTAAAATTCAATCCAGGTCTTATATGGTCAAAGTACAATGAACCTGGTTTTCTTCCATGATATTTTATAGATTCTAAAACATTTCTAATTTCTTCATTATCTGTAGATACCATTCCTCCGTCTCCGCACGAAACAATATGTGCTACATAAAAACTAAATGTTGCCATATCGCCCCATTTTCCAACATATTTTCCTTTATACATGCCTCCATGTGCCTCACAACAATCTTCAATAACTTTTAAATTATATTTTTCAGAAATTTCTCCTATCTTTTCCATATCACAAGGTTTACCCATTGTATGAGTAGCAATTATTGCCTTTGTTTTTGGAGTTATCTTTTCTTCAATTTTCTCTGGATCAATATTCATTGTATCTCTTTTAATATCGACAAACACTGGTTTGAATCCAGCTGCTACAATAGAATTTCCTACTGCTGCGAAGGCAAGTGCAGGAGAAATTATTTCTTCGTTAGCAAAACGTTTAGCGCCAAAATCATACAAAGTCATACAAGCAGCAATATCTGCATCTGTACCATTGCTTACAGCAAGATTATATTTATAATTAAACAAATCTCCCCATGTCTCTTCTAATTGTTTTACTTTTGAACCACCAGAAACCATACTTGTTCTTAAACAATCTTCAATGTATTTTCTAGATTCAGAAGAAACTTTTAAATTTCCAAAAGGAATTTTCATATTTAAAAGATATATTTTTCCTTTATAAAATTAATTATCTTTTATCATACATGTCAGAAATTTCTATTAATAAAGTTGATTTTTCATTTTCTAAAGCATTTCTATATTCAGAAATTATTTTTTTGGAATCTTCTAGTTTTACCACATTTATATTTTTAAGACTTAATTTAAATAATTCTGTATAATCTGAACAATGTTGAACTCCTGGGTAAAAAGGTTCTGTAGAACCAATTGCAGTTCTTATAATCACTTTTGGTTTAAATTGATAATTAGACATCTCTTCTATTTTGTCTAAATGATTTACTAATTGATTTGTGGCACATATAAGAAAATCCATTCTAGGATAAAGGGAAACTGGAACATATCCTTGTAAGCTTAATCCAATTGACATTCCCATTTGGGTGTCTTCAATTATAGGCAACTCAATTCTTTTTTCGGAGGCTATTTCTTCCAACGTTCCATACATTGGACTTCCAGGATAATATGCTGTTTGTCCTAAAAATATAACTCTTTTATCTTCTGCAAGTAATTTCATAGATTTAATTAATTCAGCTATATAAGTCATTTTAAAACGTCACCCATTTTCCACAACCATGATGAGGATATACTCTTTCATAACCATATTTAATAATTTTTCCTTTAGAATTTTCTTCACCCCACACTTTTTGAGTTGGAGTGTTAACACTTAATCCATTATTCTCTACAACAAAAGTAATTGGCAAATTATTTCTTTTTGCATATTTTGTGCATTCATCAAAAACCCCCATTTCTGCAGCCATATCTCCTACAAAAGCCCATACATTTTCTTCTAATCCTTTTAATTTAGCCCCCATGGCAGTACCAAGAGCAATAGGTAATATCCCTCCAACAATTGCAGAAGTAAAAAAATTATATTCTTTTCTGTTTATGTGCATGCTTCTCTTCTCTAATATTTCTCTTTTAATTTCATCTCGGGAGATTCCTTTTAATAAAGCATGATAATGGCTTCTGTGTGTAGAAAAAACCCAATCTTTCTGCTTTACATTTTTAAAAACTTCGATTAATTGGTCTTCATTCCCCCCACAAAGATGAACCGGTGCCTTAATTTTTCCTGCTAAATAAATCTCTTTAATTTCATCTTCAAAGTGAATTAAATCTTCTTTAGTTATTGGCACTATCATTAGTAAATTTAGATTTATCAACCTTTAAAAAATAATGTGCATTTAAGTATATAAAATAATTAAATAACTTTTCACCACAATAATCTTTAAAAAACATCATTAATCTATTTCTTTATGGCAAAAAAAGCCTTGATTACGGGCCTTACAGGACAAGATGGGAGTTATCTTGCAGAACTTCTTTTAGATAAAGGGTATGAAGTACATGGGATTGCAAGGAGGCTTGCTATTGAAGACCCTTCTCATAGATTAAATCGAATTAACCATATTTTAGATAAAGTAAAATTGCATTCAGGAACTTTAGAAAATTATTCCCGGTTCATAGAACTTTTTGAGGATCTTAAACCAAACGAGTGTTATCATTTGGCTGCCCAAAGTTTTGTCCACGAATCATTTGAAGATGGTTTTTCTACCATTGACATGAATATTAAAGGTGTGCAACATGCATTATCTGCCTTACATAAAAAAGCTCCAGAATGTAAATTTTATTTTGCTGCTTCTTCTGAAATGTTTGGTAAAGTGGAAGAAATCCCTCAAACAGAAAAAACTCCTTTTCACCCAAGGTCTCCTTATGGGATAAGTAAAACTACTGGATTTGATTTAACAAGAAATTACAGAGAGTCCTATAATTTATTTGCGTGTTCTGGAATTTTATTTAATCACGAGTCTCCAAGAAGAGGATTTGAATTTGTGACAAGAAAAATAACAAACGGATTGGCAAAAATAAAATTAGGGTTAGAAGATTCTTTATCTTTGGGAAATTTAGATGCGAAAAGAGATTGGGGTTTTGCAGGAGATTATGTTGAAGCTATGTGGATGATGCTACAACAAGAAAAACCAAAAGATTATGTTATTGCTACAGGAGAAACCCACACTGTTAGAAACTTTGTAGAAAATGCTGCAAAAGAATTAGATATAAATCTTACATGGAAAGGAGAAGGAATTAATGAAAAAGGGTATAATAAAAATGGAGAAAAAATAATTCAAATAAATCCTGAATTTTATAGGCCTGCTGAAGTTCAATTATTGTTAGGAGATGCTTCAAAAGCTAAAAAAGAATTAGGTTGGGAACCTAAAACTAGTTTTGATGAACTTGTTGAAATGATGGTAAAATCAGATTTTGATAAATTAAAAAAGTAAATAGTTATTTCTTAATATCCAGATAGTCTTTAACTAACGAAATTTTAATTATTCTATTCCAATAAGTTGTTTGTTCTATGCTATCTAAAAGTAGGTGAAATGCAAAACCTGTGAAAACAAATAAAAAATATTTGTGGATAAAACTCAGTAAAAAAAGTATTGCTAAAACTTCTATTCCATGTAAAAATGAAAAACTAATTTTGAAAGCATTTCTTTGTTTCCAAGAAATAGAAAAGAATTTTTTTCTTCTTTTCATAAACCATTTATAAGAATTTTTTAAACTCAAATCTTTTTTCTTATAAACATAATATAAATAATGGTCAACATCTATTAAAACTGTTGAAAAAATTATTATTGAAAATTCAATCAAACCTACTTGTGGAAAAATGAAATAAAGAAATGCTGCAAAAATTAACCCAAATATAAAATGTTTTGAAGGTAGCATTATTCTTCAATCCTTTTTACCATGTCTGCGAAGGCAGGTCTTGTGATTAAAACTCCTGAAGTGATTCCAATTAAAGTTGTGATTGCAAAACCTTTTAATAAACCAGCACCAGCCCATAATAAAGGTATTAAGGCAACTACTGCTGTAAAATATGCTCCGAGGATAATTGTTAATGCTCTTTTTAATTTTTGTTTTATACTTAATGAAATTTTTTGCCTTGCTTCGTCGAGGATGATTATTTGTTGGTCAATTCCAATGCCAATTGTTGCAATGATTCCTGCTATGCTTGGCAAGTCAAGATTCCATTTTATAAAAGAAGCAATACCAAGAATAATTATTATTTCAGATACACTTGTTATTAAAAGGGCCATCGAAGATTTGAATTTTTTGTATCTTGCAAAGATAATTATTGTTACCATCAAAAGTGCTGCGAATCCTGCTAAAAAAATTGATTTTATAAATTCTTTTCCTAAAACAGGAGAAATTGTATCTAACTTAACTATTTCTAACTTGTATGGTAAACTGCCTGTGATTAAGATTGTCTGTAGTTTATGCATTGACTTTGATGCATCATCGTATGCTTCATTTCTTGTTGTTCCACTTCCAGAACCAGAAATAGAAATTTGTGTTGTTACTCTTCCTTTAAGTCCTTCGCCAATTGAAAGACTATCAACAAGTTTATCGTCCACAAATAAATCTAAGCTTTCAGAAAGATAGCTTCCTTTAGAAGTTACATTGACTTCTAAATCTTTTGTGATTTCTGCGTGTCTTTTTGCTGCATCTTCACTTAAGAATATTGTAAATCTAAAATTGCAAAAATATCCTTCTTGGGATTGGTCGCATGAATAGATTCCTGAGTCTTGTCCAGACCTCGCAACAGAGGCAATATCTCTCTCCCCTCCAATAAAAACAGTTTCGTTTCCTATTTTAGCTTCGAATTTTCCTTGCTTAGAAATTAACTCTTCTAAATCAGTTTTAGTTGCTCCTGCAACTTCTACTAACATGAAATGGTTTCCTGTTAAATCTGATACTGGAAAAACATTGATGTCTGCTAAACCAAATTCACTAAATCTGTTTCTTGTTATATCAACTAAATCATTAATTTCTATTGAGGAAAGTTTTTTGTCCTCAGCCTGAACTAATGCTCTTGAACCTCCTGCTAAATCTAATCCTGTTTGAATATTTGTTTTTGGTATTTCTGCCACAGTAATGTTCGGGACATGATTTGAAAATAAGATTGCTTCAGAGTTTTTTGTTTGAATGATTATTTTTATGTTTTCATTAGAATTGAACTTTCCTTGAAGAGCATTTGAAAAACTCTCTAAATTTTCTATTGGGGTGCCATCAATATTTGTTATTATTTGTCCTTGTCTTAATCCTTGTTCAAATGCTATTGAGTTTGGTTCAACACTTGTTATTAAAACCCCTTTTTCTAAAAATGTTGGGGGCATTCCAAACATTGCTAATAAAGAAAAGCCCAAGACAATTATTAAGAGCCAAATTTTCCAAGATAGTTTCATTTTTTCTTCTCCATATACCATTTAAGTATTGAGGTGTTAGTTACCCATGTGTTAAGAATATCAAAACATAAACCAATTGAAAGAATTGTGAAGATCTGTGTTAAGATTGGGGAGAATGATTTGACAACTAGAAGTGCAATGACAATAGCTAAAAGAGACGTCAAAGTCATTGTGATTCCTGTTTTAAATGCTCCGAAGATTCTTTGATTTACAGTGCCTTCGTGTCTTTTAAGTAATCTTGTTGTTAGGAGAATATTTGTATCAACAGAATACCCAATAAGCATCAGCAACGCGATAATTCCTGCGCTCGACATTTTCATTCCGAAGATATTAACTAACGTGAGAGCCATAAGAATATCTGCAAATGCTGAAAGGATTACTGTCATGGAAGGAACAAAAGTTCTGAAAATTATGAACACAACAATTGCCATAAAAAAGAAGGCAAACAAAATTGCAACTAGAAGTTGTTTGTAAAAACTTTCGCTTAAACTTGAACCAGTACATTCAAAACTTGCATTGTCTCCCTCAACTAATTCATATCCCAAATAATCTTCAAGGATTTTCTTAGTTTGTTTAACATCTAATTCATTACATCCTTCTGTTTTAATTTCAATGATTACTGCTTTTTGTTCTCTTGTAATTAAATTAGAAATTTCCCTTATATTAACTTCTTCTAGTTTTTCTGAGAGGGTTTGTTCTAAATCAAATAAATTTATTTTTCCAAAGATTGTTACAGAAGTTCCTCCTGTTAAAGAAATATCTTTGTAGATTAAATCTTGATTATTAGAATAAAATATTGCCATGTATATTAATGAAAATAGTAAAAGTGCTACTGGGATTATCAATAGTAATTTGTAATTTTTATTGTACCATTTTTCTGTTTGTTCTTTCATTTTTTAGTATGCGCGGGCCGGGATTCGTGGGTCGCTTTTTCAAAGCTCTCCGTCATCCGAAATTTTAGTTTCGAATGAAACCCAAGGGTTCTCGTCCAAATGCGCAGGCCGGGATTCGAACCCGGATAGTCTGCTTGGAAGGCAGAAAGTCTAGCCGTTGACCTACCCACGCTTATTAAATAATAGTGAAAAGTTGTTTAATAAAGTTTACGAATGCATTTTGGGATTTCTTACGCGTCTGGAAGGATTTGAACCTTCGACCTCCAGGTTAGGAACCTGATGCTCTATCCATGCTGAGCTACAGACGCATACTGTTTCACAGTATAAATGCGGAGTGAAGGATTCGAACCCTCGCAGGCACTAAGCCAATTGGTCCTTAACCAATCCCGTTTGACCACTCCGGCAACTCCGCATTCTTTATTGACGGAGGGCCTGCCACTTGTTTGGCCACGCTTGGACGAACAAATGAAAAATGCTTGCATTTTGCTTTCCGGCAACTCCGCATAAAACTATAATTAATTGTGTGTATAAAAAGTTTTAGAAAATAAAGTAAAATTTAGAAAAATTTTTCATTATCCATTTTAATCTTAAGAACATTATTAAAAAAGAAAAAGAAGACAACTTGGTGGTTTGGCCTCTTGTGGGAGACTACTGCCATCAACATAGGAAGCTTAACTTCTGTGTTCGGAATGAGAACAGGTGTTTCCAACCTACTATGGCTGTCTTCGTAATTATGCTGAACTAAGAGTTTTTAAAAGTTTCCTTCTTTAAAATTCAATGAAATCTAAATTTTCAAAGACCGAAACAAAAAATATTATTGAAGAATTCTTTTCTGATATAAAAAATAAAACCCCCAAGGAGATTAAAAAAATAAAAAGACTGGCAATGAAACATAATGTTCTCTTGAAAGAAAAAAGAAAATTGTTTTGTAAGAAGTGTTTAATTGTTTATTCTGGTAAAGAAAAAGTGAGAATACAAAAAGGAAAGAAAATAATAACTTGTAAAGAATGTGGATATGTTAGCAGGTGGAAGTTATGATTTCTTAAACTTCCCAACTAATTCGACTAGGTCTTCTTGACCAATAAAAACTGCTCTGCAACAAGGACGTTCTAACCCAAGTTCATCCATTACTTTTCTTGGCTTTTCTCCTTCTTTTACTTGTTGTTTAAACTGTTCCCATAAGTGGCCTATTGGTTTTCCGCAACTAAAGCAACGCACTGGAATTATCATATTATTAATTCTTGAAATTAGTTTAAAAAACTTTGTAATCACAAAGATTTTATGTGAACAGTTAAAGCCTGTAAAAAACTTGCTATAGGTAAATTTAAATAGAGTTTGAATGATACCTTGGCATGACAAATATAATTGAACTGAAGGACGCTGAAAGATATTATGAGATGGGTGAGAACATAGTTAAGGCCTTAGATGGGGTTGACATCTCTGTTTGTAAAGGGGATTTCATTGCGATTATGGGACCGAGCGGAAGTGGGAAATCAACCAGTATGAATCTTACAGGTAGTTTGGATTTAGCAACTAAGGGAGAAATTTATCTTGATGGAGAAAATATTGCAGGAATGGAAGAATCTGAGTTGGCCCAAATTAGAGGTAAAAAAATTGGTTTTATTTTCCAGCAGTTTAATTTAATTTCCAATTTAACTGCAAAAGAAAATGTTATGCTTCCTATGATATTTCAAAATGAGGATGAAGAAGAAAGAGAAGAAAGAGCAGAGAAACTTTTAGAGGCTGTGGATTTAGGAGACAGAATGGAACATTATCCAAATCAACTTTCTGGAGGACAACAGCAAAGAGTTGCGATTGCGCGTGCTCTTGCAAATAAACCAGAAGTGATTTTAGCTGATGAACCAACAGGGAACTTAGATACCAAAACAGGAGACAAGATGATGGATTTTTTAACAGACTTAAACAAGAAAGGCAGGACAATCATAATGGTTACTCATGACCCAGAACTTGCTAAAAAATATGCTAATAAGATTTATTCTCTTAGAGATGGAAAAATTGAATATATTCATAAAAAGATTTCTAATAAATGGATTAAGAAACAAGTATCTTAGTGTTTTCATTTTGTTGGGGTAACAGAGGAAAAGTTTATAAATAAAAGATTGTGGAAAAGAATATGAAAACATTGACAATAATTAGTGTAATTATTTTAATTTTAACTTTAAACTTTGCATCTGCCTTAGTTATTGATGCAGATTATATAACAATATATCCTGGAGAATCAGATAGTGTGAAAGTTGAAGTAGATAATAATTTTAATTTTGATATTGAAGATGTTTCTATTGCATTAACTTTAGATAGTCTTCCTTTTACAAGTGTTGGAAGTTCTGAAAAAAGCTTGGACGACCTTGATGAAAGCGATGATGACTCTGTAACTTTTACAATTAGAGCTTCAACCGATATTACTCCTGGAGATTATAATATTCCTTACGTGGTAAAATACACTAACGTTGAAGATTCAAATGCAACTCAAGAAGAAAAAACAGGAAGTTTTGGTTTGAGAGTTAGTGCTAAAACAAATATTGATTTTTCTGTTGAGACAAAAAATAATATTGTTGGGCAGCAAGGCAAAATTTCTTTGAAGATTGTAAATAAAGGTTTAGGAGAAATTAAATTTGTTTCAGTTAAAATTTCACCTCAAGGGTATGAATTAATTTCTAGTAAAGATGTTTATGTTGGAACAATAGATTCTGATGATTCAGATACTGCAAGTTTTGATGTTGTATTCAAAACAACAAGACCAACATTGTCTGTAATTGTTAATTATAACGACTTTGATAATAATGCAAAAACAGAAACAATTAATCTTCCTGTGAATGTTTATACTACTGAAAAAGCACTTGAACTTGGTTTGATTCAAAAACCAAATTATCTTCCTTATTTTATAGGTGGGGGATTAGTTATTATTTGGTTTGTTTGGAGAAAAATTAAGAAAAGTAGAAATAAAAAAAGGAGTTAACAAAACCTCCGATGATATCTGATTATTTTTTTCTTGCGTTTAAGAATATTCGAAAAAAGGGTTTGAGAAGTTGGCTTACAATTCTTGGTATTTTTATTGGGATTGCTGTTGTTGTTAGTTTGATTTCGTTAGGTGCTGGTTTGGAAACTGCTGTGATGGGACAGTTTGGTTCTTTGTCTGTAGATAAATTAACAATCCAAAATAAAGGAACAGGTTTTGGTCCGCCTGGATCAACTGTTGTAGAAAAATTAACTGAAGAAGATTCAAAAATTATTTCTGGCGTAGATGGGGTTGAAATTGTCATAGAAAGATTGTTGAGAGTAGCAAAGTTTGAATATAATGGTGTTTCTACTTTTAGTTATCTAGTTAGTTTGCCTGAAGATAAAAAGAAACTTCAACTTGCTTATACAGCCATGCAGATGGAAATCAAAGAAGGGAGGTTTCCAGAGATTGACGATTCTGGTAAAATTTTAGTTGGAAAGACTCTTGCAAAAGGAAAAAATTTTGATAAAGAAATTATAGTTGGAAAGAAAATAAAAATTAATGATAAAGATTTTGAGGTTATTGGAATTTTAGATGGAGCAATAAATGCTCAATTAAATAATGTTATCTTTATGGGGGAAAAAGACTTTAAAGAAATTTTAGATATTGGGGACGAATATGATTTAATTGCTGCGCAAGTTGAAGACCAGGATGAAATTGTTGACGTCGCCAAAAAGATTGAAGATGAATTGAGAGAAAATAGAAAAGAGGAAATTGGAGAAGAAAGTTTTAGTGTGGAAACCCCTTTACAAGCATTTTCTGCGGTTAGTACAATTTTAAATATGATAAATTTAATAGTGGTTGGAATTGCAATGATTTCTCTTTTTGTTGGTGCTATTGGTATTGCAAACACAATGTATACTTCTGTTTTAGAAAGGACCAGAGAGATAGGAATTATGAAAGCTATTGGTGCGAAGAATTCAGATATTATGTGGATTTTTTTAATTGAATCTGGATTGTTGGGGTTGGTTGGAGGAATTGTTGGGGCATTGATGGGTTTAGGTGGCGCGATGTTGGTTTCAAATTTAGCAAATCAAGCCTTAGGAAGTGATTTATTTATTATTAGTATTAATTACTCTCTTTTACTTGGGGCTGTTGCATTTTCATTTTTTGTTGGAATTATTTCTGGTGTTCTTCCTGCAATGCAAGCTTCTAAATTAAATGTTGTTGACGCATTGAGAAATTAAAATGATAAATATTGAATCAAAAACTTATGAAAATGAAGAAGAATTTATACAGGACATGTATTTCAAATGGTATCCTGAAGATACATCTAAAGCAAAAAGAAAAATTAAACATGAACAAAACCATTTTAACAAAGCTATTGGACTAAATTATCATCCTCAATATTGTTTTAAAAGAACCAAAATTAATTTAGGACTTTTTGTTTTAACAATAAATAAGCCTTATATAAAATTAAAAGAAAAAGTTATTCAAAAACAACACTTTAAAGAAATCTGCCTTGTTCCAGAATATCCAAGTTTTTCTGATAAATTTTATGCCTCAAAATCTTTTCAAGTTTTTTATGGTTTTTGTGAGAAATATAATAAAATTAAAAAGAAATTCAAAAAATGAAAACCGAATATTTTAAACTTGCAGTAAAAAATTTGAGAAAAAGAAAAATGCGTAGTTGGCTAACTATGCTGGGAATTTTTATTTCAATAGCGATGATATTTACTCTCGTTAGTTTGTCTCTTGGTTTGCAATATGCTGTTGAAGAGCAGTTTGAAATTTTGGGAACAGATAAATTTTTCATTCAACCAGCAACAGGCTTTCTTGGCCCTCCTGGAAGTATTAGTAGTGTTCTTTTAACTGAAGAGGATGTTGAAGTTGTCTCGAAAATTCAAGGAGTAAAAGATTATTCTTTTTTTGTCGCTGGAAATGCCAAAGTTGAATTTTCAGGAGAGACAAGATATATGATGGTTTGGGGAGTTCCTCTAGAACATATGGATGTTTATAATGAAGTTGGTTCATTTAAGATTGAAGAGGGACGAAATTTAGAAAAAGGAGATAAAAATTCTGTTGTTCTTGGTAATTTGCACAAGACAGGAAATGTTCTTGGTAAACAAGTTAATGTTGGAAATAAATTAATAATAAATGGTGTTGATTTAAAAGTTAGGGGAATCCTTGGTTTGATTGGAAATCCTGAGGATGATAAAATGATTCTTATGGACATAGAAAGTTTTAGAGAATTATTTGATATTCCTGAAAGAGTTGATTATCTTATGGTTCAAGTTAATGAAGGAGAAGATATTTTTGAAATTGTTGAAAGAATTGAAAATAAACTTCAGAAGTCGCGAGGAGTTACAGAAAAAAATCAGGATTTTATTATTTTGACTCCTGAAGAATTATTAGAAAGTTTTGGGAATATTCTTGCAATTATTACTTCGTTTTTGGGAGGGGTTGCAGCAATTTCGCTTTTAGTTGGTGCTATTGGTATTGCAAACACAATGTATACTTCTGTTTTAGAAAGGACAAGGGAGATAGGAATTATGAAAGCGATTGGTGCGAAGAATTCAGATATTATGTGGATTTTTTTGATTGAATCTGGATTGTTGGGATTAGTTGGTGCTGGAATTGGTATAGGGCTTGGATATGCGGTTGGTAAAACAATTGAATATATTGCAATAAATCAATTAAATACAACTTTGCTTCAAATAGCAACTCCTGTTTGGCTGATTGGGGGTTGTTTAGGTTTTGGATTTTTAATTGGTACAATTTCTGGAACACTTCCAGCAGTTCAAGCAAGTAAAACAAATGTCGTTGATGCTTTGAGATATGAATAAAACATACAAATACTTAAAAACTGAAAATAAATAAGTTAAGAATGAGTATTAGAACAAGTGATTTTACTAAGGGAATCAAACGAGGGAATAAATTTACCCTTCAAGATATTTATAATTTCGTAGATAAAACAAAATGTGAAGATTTAGGATTTATTGACCATGAAGAATTGATTTTTGTACAGGCGGGAACAAGAAAAAATCTAGAGGAAAGTAGTAAAAGATATGGGATAAATAATTTACAAGGATTAGATATTAATTCTGAAGAAGGAAAAGACCTTGGCGGGATTGCTATAAATTATGAGGGAAAATTAATTGGGAAAATTATTAGAAACGCATCAAGAAAAGGTCATTGGGTATGAATAAATAAAAAAATTGTATAAATAACAAAAAATTAATACAAATCTTTAAAAACTTAAATTAGTTTTTTGTTAATCGAGGTAAAAAGATGGTGAAAAAATGTATTTATTGTTCTGCAGAAATTCCTGATGAATGTGTAATAGATTTTTGTGAGAGATGTGGAAAAAGTGTTTGGGGTGAAAAAATGTTTAACACTATTGTGAAAAACATGGAAACAGCTAGGGCAAATGGAGATTTATGCCATGACAATGTAATTAGAAATGTGTCTGAAGAAAGAAATGATTTTAAAGGTTTTTAGAAGAGGGATAGTTTTTTAAATCACTTATTTCTGAGTTATTTATGGTAAAAAGAAAACCAGTTAGGACTCGCGGAAAATTAAAACTTAGTACGTACTTTCAAGAATTTGAAAAAGGAAATTCTGTAGCAGTTGTAGTAGAACCGGCAGTTCAATCAAGTTTTCCGAAAACACTTCAAGGAAGAACCGGGGTTGTTGAAGAAAAGAAAGGCAAAGCGTATTTTGTTAAAATTAAAGACCAAAACAAAGAGAAAACGTTTTTAATAGAAGCAATCCACTTAAAATTAATAAAATGATAAAAAATACTGAACTTTTGAGTATGGCAGAGGCTATTGAATATGTCAATAAAGAAGACAGCATAGACATAAAAGGATTTATAAAAAAATTCACAAAATTAAAACCAAAAGAAGCTAAAGAATTGAAAAAGAAACTTGAAGGATTAGATATGATGAAATTGCGGGCAGAACAAATAATAAAAATCATTGATTTATTGCCAGAAAATCAAGAAGATTTAAACAAAATTGTAGATATTAGTTTAGATGAAAATGAAACAAAAAAAATACTCGAAACAGTTAAAGAATTTAAATAAACAAAATGAAAGTAAATATAAAATTTCCATTCGTTCAAATAAGAATAGGGGGACTTATTTAAATGAAAGAAGAACTCGCGATAATTTTAGAATTTCTACCAAATGGGTATCCTTTGGAAAAGAAGATGATGCCAATAGCTCAGGCGATAGGGAAGACAAACTTGACACTTTTAGAGCTTGTTCCTCGAAGAGGAGATAATTTAGAGATTGGTGAAGAAGTATATATTGGTGAAGGAAAGCGTGAAAAAATATATTATATTCTTGGGCGACTTCATAGGGAAAAATTAACTGAAGCGGCAAAAAATCAGTTACAAGATTTTATAAAGAGCGTGGTCAGTGAAAGAAAAGAAAGATTTATTGAGTTTTTCAATAAATCAGAAGCAATAAATAAAAGAATTCACCAGATTGAATTGCTCCCTGGGTTTGGAAAAAAACACATGCAAGAAATAATAAATAAACGAAAAGAAAAAGAATTTGTATCTTTTGAGGATATGAAAAAAAGAATACAAAATTTGCCTGATCCTGAAAAGGCTGTTGAGAGAAGAATTTTTCAAGAACTAACAAACATTGAAAGATATAATTTATTTGTAAATTAAAATGACAGAACAAAAATTACAACCACCAATGAAAGAAGAAGGTTCAAAAGATAAACCTTTTAATTCGGCCTCAAAAATAGAAGAGGATAGGGTAATTAGAATTCTTGCAAAAGATATAGAAGGCAAAATGAAAGTTTATGCTGGGCTTACAAAAATAAAAGGGGTTTCATGGGGTTTATCCAACGCTATTTGTAAAGTATTGGAAATTGATAAAAATAAAAAAATAGGTTCTTTGACTGATGCAGAAATTAAAAAAATATCTGATTTTATAAAAAACCCAAAAGTTCCGGAATATATTGTGAATCGAAGATCTGATTTTACAACAGGAGAGAACAAACATTTGAGTGGAGGAGATTTAGAATTACAAAAAGAATTTGATATTAAAAGATTAAAAAAAATTAAATCTTATAGAGGATTTAGACACATGTCTGGACTTCCTACAAGAGGGCAAAAAACAAGAAGTAATTTTAGACCAAATAAGAAAAAAGCAGGAATTAAAAAGAAGGCAAAGAAAAAATGAAACGGAAACATAAAACATATTCAAAACCAAAAAGGCCTTTTGACAAAGTTAGAATTGATGAAGAAGCAGAAATTAAAAAAGAATTTGGATTAAAGAATAAAAAAGAAATTTGGAAAGCAGAAGCGAGAATTAAATCTATTAGGGAACGAGCAAAAAAATTGATTTCTGCTGATGAAAAAGAGCAAAATGATTTGTTTGCAAGGTTAAAAAAAATTGGATTGGAAGTTAATTCAATAGCAGATGTTTTATCCTTGAATAAAGAAGATTATCTTAAGAGAAGACTTCAGACAATTGTTGTTAATAAAAAACTTACTACAACTACAAAAAGTGCAAGACAATTAATTACTCATAAAAGAATTTTAGTTGATGGGAAAATTGTTGACAGTCCTTCATATATCGTTCCTGTGAAATTAGAAGGCAAGATTTCTTTAAAAGAAAAGAAAAAGAAAGTTAAAGAAAAGCAAGTTGATAAAGAAGATAAATCAAAAGAAATTGAACAAAAAGAGGTTATTGAAAATGAGTGAAAAAGAAGTAAAAATAAAAGCAGACCCTGAAAAAATTGAAGTGACAACAAATGAAAATATTGAAGTTAAAAAACCAACTAGCAAAAGTAAAACTTCTACTCCTGAAGATATAGAAAAAAAAACTACGTCACATTCTGTTGTCCACTCTAGCGATGTTGAACAAAAGAAAAAAGAGAAAAAATCTTATGAGGCAATTTTAAATATTTATACTTCATATAATAATACAATCGTCCATGTTACAGATATGGCCGGTAAGACAATTTCAAAGGTTACAGGGGGCATGGTTACAAAACATGGTAGACTTAAGGCAAATCCTACAATTGCGATGTTTATTGCAAAAAGGATTTCAGAAAATGTTAAAGAATTAGGAATTAAATCATTTTATGTTAAAATTCGGGCGAAGACTGGCAATCCGGCACCAGGTCCAGGAACAAGTTCAATAATGAAAAGTTTATCAAGAGAAGGTTTTAAAATTTTGAATATTCTTGATACAACAAGGGTTCCTCGTGGAGGGCCAAAGAAAAAAGGCGGAAGAAGAGGAAGACGTCCTTAAGTAAACTTTAAAAGTGAAGAAAATCAAAGATTTTTATGCTTCCTTACAAGTTCAGGAAAAAGAAAATTAAAAAATAAAATGAAATTAATAAATAAAAAAGAAAATAAGATTATGTTTACTGCAGAAATAGAAGAAAGTTTAGCAAATGCTATTAGAAGATATATGAATCAGATTCCAGTGCTTGCGGTGGAGGAAGTAGAAATTTCAAGAAATGACTCTCCTTTGTATGATGAAACAATCGCCCACAGAATAGGGCTAATTCCAATAAAAACAGACGAGACAGTAAATGTAAAAAAAACTCCTAAATTAAAATTAAATGTAAAAGATGAAGGAATGGTTTACTCTAGTGAATTAAAAGGAAATTTCAATATTGTTTATGAAAAAATCCCCATAACAACTTTAAACAAAGGACAAGAACTAAATATTATTGCGTCTGTGAAGGAAGGGAAAGGAGAAGAGCATGCAAAATTTTCCCCAGGATTAATGTTTTATAGAAATGTTGTAGATATAAAATTAGATAAGGATTGCCCAACAGAAGTAGTTAATATCTGCCCTAAAAAAGTTTTTGATGTTAAAGAAGGGAAGGTTGTTGTTAGAGATAGTTCAGAATGTGATATGTGTGAAGCTTGTATAGAAGTTTGTAGAAAGCATAAAAAAGATTCAATAAAACTTATCCCAACAAAAGAATTAGTAATTACCTTGGAATCTTTTGGCCAATTAGATGTTGAAGAAATTTTCAAGAAATCTGTTGAAATTTTGAAAAAAGATTTAACAGAGATTTCTAAGAAAATTAGTAAATAATTCTAAAGGTTTTTATACAAATAATTAATTGTATTTCTATGTGGGGTTGCCGGAGTGGTCAAACGGGATGGACTCAAAATCCATTAGCTTAGTGCTTACGCAGGTTCGAATCCTGTACTCCACATTTTTGATCTCGGCCAGGGAGTATAGGACTTTTGTGATATCTATGAGTAGGTGTTATAGGTCTTGTGTTTTATCGTTGCTGGTGTTAATTTCTTACAAAATTTAAAAAATCTCAAATTTCTAGAAATTGATTAAAATCATACGCCCTAACGGGGCGTTGATACATAAATTGTAATGAGTTATAAAGCATATTCTTATTCTTAAAATTTTTACACAAATAGATAAATTTAAATTGAATATTCATAATAAACCTTTATGAAAGGAAACGATAAAATACTCATAACCGCAGAAGCGGTAGCTTTAATGAAATCTAGAAATGGGAATAAATTAAGTAAATATTTTGTAACTCCAAGAATAGAAAAACTTGAGGCTTTCGTAAGCAAGGTTTTATCAAAAGATTTACTCTCTAAAGTATTTGAAAGGAGACTTAGACTATCTTTCGACTTGGAGGAAGCAATAGGAAAATTTAAGCCTAGAAGGATTATTGACCTTGGAGCAGGGTATTCAACTTTTAATCTTGAATATGCCTTAGCCCATCCTAGATGCCAGATAATTGAAGTAGATTTTCCATCAGTTATATATACCAAACAAGAAAAATTAATACAAATAAGAAGAGAGGCAAAAATAGGAAAAATTCCAAATTTACATCTTCTCCCAGCAGATATTGTTCAGGATAGTTTCCCAAAAAATCTAAAAAAATATTTATCTGAAAGAGATAAAACTCTAATTTATTCAGTTGGAGTCAATACTTATTTGAATTCTGCTCAAAATACTGCAATGTTAAAAAATGTATTAACGATCCTTGAACAATCCAGGGCAGATTCAGCATATCTTTCACATGACCCAACACAAACTCAAGTTAATGAGACCGCAAGTATCGGAGGAAAAGTTCTTAGAGGGGTTGTTTCAACTTTAACTGGAAGTAAACAACATATTCATTATTCTACCGAAGCAGATCTCAAAAGAAAATTAAAAAATGTAGGTTTTGGAAAAATTAATATTTTAAAAAGAAGACAAGATAATACTATTTATCTTGTAAGAAATGCTTAACTAATTTATAATTGAAATTTTCCACAACAAAGACCCTCCGCAAACTTTAATCGGGGCGTTGGAACGCTCAGAGAACGGTGGTCGGGGCGTTAAATTTATAAACCAAAATAATCTCAAATTTATACCTGCGAGTATATCGCGTTAGCAGGGAGTTAATACTTCTTGTTAATTAAAATGAAATCAAAAACTAAAATAAAAAAGCAACTGCAAAAGAAAACCAATCTAGAATTAATTGGAACTATAACTGTGGCTAAAAAAAATGAGAATTGGAAAAGAGTTGCTGAGATTCTTTCTGGTCCGAGAAAGAATAGGGCAAATTTAAATCTTGAAGAAATAGATAAAAAAATTGGAGAAGAAAAAATAGTTGTTATTCCTGGAAAAGTTCTTTCACAAGGTAGTATAAATAAAAAGGTAAAAATTGTTGCACTAAATTTTTCAAAAGGGGCAAAGGAAAAGCTATTAAAATCGAATTGTGAGATTTTAAGTATAGTAGAAGAAATTAAAAAAAATCCTGAAGGAAAAGGGATTAATATTTTAGAAAAATGATAAAAATAATTGATGGAAAAAATGCTGTTTTGGGAAGGTTAGCTAGTTATGCTGCGAAAGAGTCTCTAAAAGGTGAAGAAATAATAATTTTGAATTGTGAAGAGATTATTATTACTGGAAACAAAAAAAACATTGAAGAAAATTTTGAGATTAGACGTAGCAGAGTCGGACATAGTCAGAAAGGTCCAAGACATTCTAAATCAAGTGAAAAAATGGTAAAAAGAGCAATAAGAGGTATGCTCCCAGATCATAGAGAAGGCCGAGGGAAAATTGC
>Ga0222667_1000167_pt1 | contig 37727 bp, 39 predicted proteins | sample AntAcemetagen657_FD_179854 | JGI IMG/M metagenome (GOLD analysis project Ga0222667, IMG submission 179854) | Saline water microbial communities from Ace Lake, Antarctica - #657 | ecosystem: Environmental > Aquatic > Non-marine Saline and Alkaline > Saline | place: Antarctica: Ace Lake... | reverse complement strand
TCTTTTATATTTTATTAATTCTTGCATTTCTTTTTTAGAAATAGTTAGTTTATATTTTTTGTTCATAAATATAATATAGTACAATCATTATTTAAATCTTCGCAAAAACACATGCGTTTCAGTATATTGCAGAACTTACTGGAGATGAAAAATTTAAAAATCTACTTCCTTCATGGCAAAAACAACTAGATCATCAGCTTTCATATTCTCCAGATCCACATAAAATAAGATCAGAATTTAATGTGCTTATAGAAACATTATTTACTGAGGACCAACCAAACTTCAAAGAAAAATTTAAACATACTACCCAAAATATTACTAATCATCATATATCTTCTGTACGGGAGAAAATAATTTTTGCAGGAAAACAAAGATGTATTATATCTATTTTATATAACAATGACAAACGTCTTGTTGAACCTTACTCGTTTAGATATAAGGGTGGTGTAGAATATTTTTATGGATATAATTTATCTGGTGGCACTAGTTCTTTAGGGATTAGAAGTTTTATATTGTCAAAAATCCAAAGTGTGGATATAACTGAAAAAAATTATATTCCTAGATGGCCTATAGAATTCTAATAATTGGGATATACTAAATTAGTTTTAAAATTTATATTTTTTTGATATAATATATTAGAAACCTTTAAATATTTGACTTATATAAACTTATATAATATGGTAGAAGCAAAAACTATTTTTCATAGTCCAAAATTAGAAACTGTTATTATGGTAGAAAAGACTATTCAAAAGTATAGTTCTGAATATACTATTTATCAATTATGGAAAAAGTTACCTAAAAAGATGATGTATCAGACTTATCAAGTTATTTTAGATTATTTAGAAAGTTCTGGAAAAATTATTTTTGATAAAGATAAGACTATTGTTTGGACATATGATCCTGAAGGTATTAAAAAGTTTTTAGCTAGTGGAGTTAAGTTAAGATGATAAATGAGGTTATTTTATGAATATTAGATATGCAAAAGTAGATGATTTAGATTTTTTGATTGAAGGTCTTGAAAAAAATAGGGTTATAAAAAATAGATCTAAAAAATATATTAAAGCAAAATCTTCAGATATAAAAGAATTTAAAGATGCAATTAAAAATAATAATGTTAGAGTAGTTGAAGAATATAAAAATCTAGTTGCATTTCTTTATTTTAAAATAGATTTTAAAGTAATGTATATTTATGATAAATTTTTTTGGGTTGATTTAATTTATGTGGATGAAAATAAAAGAGGTAAAGGGTTAGGTAAATTATTATATAAAGATGCTATTAAGATTGCAAAAGAGAAAGGATGTAAGAGAATAATACTTGATATTTTTGCTGCAAATCAAAATTCAATAAATTTTCATAAAACACTAGAATTTAAACCAATATACACTATTTATCAGAAAAAGATTTGATTAATAAAAAATATATTTAAATATTAAGTATACCATAGGTTCGAATCCTGTACCCTGCACTATTATAGTTAATCAGAAAACTTATAATTTCCACCTTCTAATTTTATAGCTTTTCCATTAACTAGAGCATCAGCTATTTTCTTTCTTGCATCTATTATTAATCTATGAAAAGTAGGTTGTGAAATTTCCATTTTTTTTGCACAGTCTTTTTGATCTAACTCTAAACAATCTTTTAATCTAATTGCTTCTAACTCAACTAAACTAATTTTATTTTCTTCTAGTCTTCTAATTGGAACACCAGCTGGTTTAAAATAATTTATATCTGGTTTGTTTGATATTCTTCTAAATCTTCTTGGTCTAGGCATATTTAATCTTACTTTATAGTTTTTTAAATTAATGTTCACATGAATCTGTAATATCTTTTAATTTATCTATATTATCAATTACTTCTTTAAGTATTTTATAGTTACCAGTTTTTAATATTATATTTTTTTGTTTAAATAAATTAATTGCTTTTTGTCCTATCCCTAAGGTAAATACCATATCAGGTTTATATCTCATAATTTGATCAACAGGAGTTAAGTTAGTATTTGTATGGTCAATGGTATTAGTGATATATTGTATGTTTTTTGAATTTATATTATATATTGCAAAATGTGTGCAATGTCCAAAATGTTCACTTAATTTGGATTCTAAATTTTTATTTTCATTTAAAGCTATTAGTATATTCATTAAATCACCAATTTTATATATTTTTAATTATTTCTTTTATTGTTTTGTTTTGAATTTCTTTATATTTTATATTTTTATTATTCATTGCAGAAATCATATTTTCTCCAAATTTGCCACATATTATTAAATCTATATTTTTATCTGATAGCATTTCTATTACACTAAATCCAGCACCACCTCCACCAACTGCAAAAGGGTTTTTTATAGTTTCTATTATTTGTTTATTTTCAAATATTAGGTAATATTCAGCTCTTCCACCTCTATTACTAATAATTGAATCCATATTATTCTTATCTGCTGAAATTGCAACTTTCATATTTTCACCTCTAAAACTTTTTCTAAAATTATTCCTTGAACTATAGATATAAATATCATAATAAATAATAAGACTATTACATATTTTAAAGTAAAGTAAAATATCATTATAGGTATTATTGGTATCTTGACTGATCTATTATATAAGAATGCAGCTATATATGCATTTCTTGCACCTTTCTTTTTTAAATCTTTTAATAGAGGATACCACATGTATATTGGACCAGTAGAAATAATCCCACCAATAATAGATATGATCCATCCTTTGATTCCTGCATTTTTCCCAATATATTTTACAATTATTTTTGGGTTTATGAAATATTCAGTTATTATCATTAATATAAATATGATTATTAAAACATAAAATACATTCTTAAAAATATTAAAAAATTGATTTATTGCTGCCACAAATTTATTAGTGTTAATTATAAGTATAACTAAATAAATTAATATTACAAAAAATAAAAAAAATAAACTTTTATTATCTTTATAATTTATCATATTATATTCACCACTGTAACTGTTAATATTGCAACAATAATTGAACATACAAATGTGATTATATTTCTATATATTGCAAACTTTTTTCCTAGTAAAACAATTTCTGCAGGTAATTGTACTAATCCCACAGTTACCCATGCAACTAAAAAAGAAGTAATTACAAATAAACTTATACCTTGTTTTAGAAGTTCGCCACCAATAATATAGCTTGTGATTGCATTCCCTGCTGATATACTTCCTAATATTGAGCCTAAAATAACATCTATAAAATTACCAATAAATACTTTTTTAATAATTTCTATAGGTATTAGTGTGTTAATTAAACTAATTAAAAGTATGATTGATATTATCATTGGTAAAGCAAATAAAATTCCTTTACCTGCTTTTATAATTGATTTTTTTAATTTTTTATTCATATTTTTTTCAAATTCTTTTTAATGGTAAATTTATAACTAATATTCTTTTTATGTTTGTAATTGTTATATTTTTAAGAAAAAAAGAGCTATTGTGTAGCTCTTCTTCTTAGACCCATTCCTTTTCCTCTATCTGTATTTTCTGTTTTGTTAGGGTTACATTTTCCTAAACCTCTTCCTGTCATAGGACCTTTTCCTTCAGGACCAGTTTTATCATTTCTTGGCATATTATCACCTTTTATTTTTTTATAGATTTTATAATGAATCTATATTCATAATTAAGACACGAAATGTTTTTAAATGTATTGAATATATATTCATATAAATTTTTAAATAATTTTAATTTATATTTAATCTTTTTAATGTATCATCTATATTCCAAATTATTATATCTTTAGAATTTAAATTATGTGTTTTATATATTTCTTTACATCTTATAAAATCTTTTTTATTATCAGTTATTATTATTTCTGTATTTAGTTTTTTAGCTAGTAAGTATATTAACATATCATCTTCATCAAATTTATAATCTGGATTTTTAATTTTTTTGTTCCATTTTTTAATTATATTTATATCTTTTAAATTATATTCTAATCCTGGAAATTCTTTACAAATTTCTATAAGTTGTGTTTTATCATAAAATAAATCTTTTTTATTACAAATATATTTTATTTCTTCTATAATTTTTTTATTTATTATAATTAATGTTTTATGATCTTTTAGGTAATTATAAATTTTATTTACTTTTTCTGCTTTTATTCTATCTTTATCAAATATACTTTTAAATTTATCTTGGTTAAATTGATATTCAAAAATGTGTATACAAGTGTCTATTAAGGTTTTCTTTTTAAATATCATAATTTTTCCTAATTTACCAATTTTTAATATAATATCTATAGTATATAATATCGTAGTATATTATAGTTACAATATGTTTTTATTTCTTTTGTATTTTTTATACATATCCTTTTAAAGTAATAAGTTATTTTATATAATATATGAACATAGCTTTATAAGTTTATTTGATTAAATAGTAACATTTATAAATAATTTGTAATATATTATCTTATATTTGTATAATAATGTTTATTTGTATTTTCAAACTGGAGGTTATATTTAATTATGAGTTCAAATAAAATAAGTCAAGTTCTTAATTGTATAAGATATAATCCAAATATAGATTTTAAGACTATTGTTAATAAAACAGACGCAAATAAGATTACTATTAAAAAAATATTATTTGATCTTATGTCTAATAATATTGTAACATCTAATAATAGTTATTATTCTTTAGATCCAACTTTATGTAAATGTGATACAAATAAATATAATAATGATACTTATTTTAATGTTTATATTAAAGAAAATCATAAACAAACTATTTATTATTTATTTGATTATATATCTAAATACTGGAAATCAATTACAAGTACATTACCTACTAAAACACAAATGTATAAATTAATTACAAAAATTAATAAAAAATTAAATTTAGAGTTACCTATTGTTTGGTATAAATTTGGACAAATACCACCAGTTGTATTTAATTTAGATAAAGATTATTCAAATTATGATAATACTTTAGTACAAAATATAGATGAATATAAATTAAGAGATATAATTAATAAAGAACAAAACTATACATCTGTTCAAATGAGAGATAATCAATATTATTCTGATGATAATGGTTTATATAAAGTTTATCAAATGAAAATAAAAATTGAAAGAAAAATAATGGATAATAATTTTAATTTTGTTGTTAATAATATAGATGTTTTTTTTGATAAAGTACCTTATTTTAGAGATTCTAATAAAATAATACAAAGATTTAGTGATATTGCTCATAATTATGTGGATTTAGATAAAAAGTATCAAAGAAAAGCTGAATTTAAAACACTTTATATAAAAATATTTAATATATTTTGGAATATTATAGCAATTAATAATTTTAAATATAATTTATGGGATTATTATATTAATAATAATATTAAAAAAGATAGAATAGATAATTGTGATTTTGATTTAGCTAAACTTAAAGATGAATTTAGTTATCTAGAAGATGAATTTTATTATATTTATATGCCTATTAGATTTAAAGAAAAACTTTTAGAAAATTAAAGGTGTTATTAATATAAGTGGATTAAACATGATATTATATATGTAAATTGCATTATTTATCTGATTTCACACAAAATTAGCTATTGTGAAAATATAAAAATTAATCATAATATTTAAAAATTGTTTTAATTATAGTTATATTATATAGTTTTATATTTACATCTTAGTATTTGTATAAAAAGTAAATTTGTTGGTAATATGAGAGTTATATTAAAGCTTAGATCAAAAACTACTATTTTACAGAAAGGTGGTTATGAAAAATATTATTCATCAACAAATGCTTGGTTTTATAAAAAATTAAATAAATCTGAATTACATAATAAAAATGGACTTAAATATTTTTGTTTTAGTAATTTAATTGGTATAAATAATGAAAAAGTAGAACTAGATAAGATTTATTCAATTATTTTTTCATTTGCACAATCAGATACTGCTTATACTTTTGTAACTTCTTTAGAGTTAGGTGAAATTATAGATTTAGGTGCATTTAACTTTGAATTAGTAAAAGTTAAATTTGATAAATTAATTATTCAAAATAATATGATTTTAGAAACACCTACAATAATTGAAGTTCAAGAAAATATTAATAAAAATGATAAAACTAAAAAGCCAAAAATAAGATCAATTGATTTTTTAAAAGAACATGATAAATTTTTAGATTTATTAACTAAGAATATATTAAGAAAATATAATGAATTAAAATTAAATTCAGATAATAAAAGTAAATTTAATTTAAAAGAAGGTAATTTATTTGATAATATAGATATAAAGCCAATTGAATATAATAATAAAAAAATAGATAAATTAAAGCTAAAAGGTCAAGATAGAGGTCATTTTGCAATACCTGTTCTTAGAAATAAACAAACTAACAAATTAATTCCATTTTATGGTAATAAGTTACAATTTATTATTAGAGAGATTACTGATGAACAAAAGGATATTTTAAATACAGTTGTTGATGCTGGATTTGGTGGGCATAATTCATATGGTATGGGGTTTATAATTAAAAAGTGATTATGTGTTAGAATTAAATGTAATTGATGATGCAACTATTGAAGCAAATCTAAATACTAAAATTAATAGAAAGTTTTCTACAGTTTGTGTGTTAGTTAATGATAATAATGATGTTTATGATATTAAAAGAATAGAAACATATGATGAATTAAAATTAAAATTTGTAAAATTTAAAGATATACTTAATTCTCCTAATTTTGTTAGACCAACAGGTTTAAGTAATAGACAAGGGTTTGGTGCCCAAAACGGTTTATCAACTTTATCTCCTATTCATTTTAAATTTACAGATACATTTACTAATAGAAACTATAAAGAAAAAGAATATAATAAAGTAAAAAAACATATAGGTGGAATTAATAAAGAATTTATAGGTTTTTTAGAACATAATAAAGATTTAGTTATTTTAACAGAGTATTTTTTTAAAAAAATAAAACTAGAAGATCTTAAAGATAAACCAAATGAAGATCTTAAAGATAAACCAAATGAAGATCTTAAAGATAAACCAAATGAAGATCTTAAAGATAAATTAAATGAAGATCTTAAAGATAAACCAAATGAAGATCCTAAAGATAAACTAAATGAAGATCTTAAAGATAAACTAAATGAAGATCTTAAAGATAAACCAAATGATTATAATTTAATATATAATGATTTTACTATTGAATTTAAAAAAGATGATTATCTAATATTTTTAAAAGATAATTTTAATGTTATTAATTTTAATGAACAATTTAATGTGTTTGTAAAAAATAAAATTAAAAAAAAATATGATGATTTATCTATTGGAAAAGAAAATTGTTGTGTTTGTGGTTCTTTTGATGAAATTTATAAGCCAGAAAAAGGTAACTTTCAAACTGAACAATATAATAAACATAGTCAATTATATCATTATAGAAATATAGATTCTAAAAATCAGAAATATATAGGATATTGTAAGAAATGTTTTGATAAATTAAATAATATCTTTGAAATAATTGAAAATAATAAAATATATAATTTAATACTTCCAACATCTAATAATGAAGATAATATGATATCTTTTAAAAATATATATTTGGATAAAGATAAACAAAATTCATTATTAAATAATTTAAAGGATATTTCTAACAATAGCGGCAATTTAATAAATTTTATATTATATCAATTTAAAGATTATAAAAGAGATGATTTTACTATTGATTTTGCCAAAGATTTTAATTATATAATTAATGATAATTTAGATTCATTAAAATCAATTTTTAATAATATTAGTTATAATAAATTTAATATAAATTCAAAAAAGAATAATAGTATTATAGAACCAATTAGTGATAGATATAATAAAAGTGATTTTTTACTTGATTTGAAATTATTCTTTAAAGGTACATTTTATGAAAATCAATTATATTTTAATTATGATTTAAATAGAATTAAAGATTTTTATCAAAAATATTTAGTGAGTAAGTATAAGAAAAGTGTTTTTGATTATATTTATTTACAAAAAGATTATTTGTTTTATGGCAAATTATTTGATGAGTTATTATTAGATATTTTAAAAATTATTTTGAAATCTAGTGAATTTAGAAAATATTATTCAATTGATAATATTCAAAAATTATTATTAAAATACTATAAAATCGATTTAATTATAAGAGGTGGTAAAAATATGTGTGTTGATAAAATAAAACATTTTGATAATAAAATTAGTAAGTTAATTGAAAATATAATTAATAAAGATGCTAATATTAATTTAGATCTAGAAAATGATTATGAAGCGAGTTATATTTTTGGTCATATGTTATACTATATTTTAAGTAATACTAATAGTTCAAAAAAAGAATTTGAACAATTATCAAAAGAAATGTTAAACATAAATAATATTGAACAATTAAAAATGAAAACCCATAAATTATATATGAAATATAGTTATAATTTACGTGAAGATAAATTTGTTAGAATTATGTTAAATTCAATATTAAAGTATAAATATAATTCTACGAAGTTAGATGAACAATTAATAGCATTATTAACTGGTTTCACATCGCAAAAAAATTTATTTTTACCAAATTAAAGGAGGATTGATTATGTCAATTGAAAATAATTATAATGGAATTGTTGTTGTTAGAGCAAAAAACGCATTATTTAATGCAGGATTTGATGGTATGCCTAGAACTTTACCATCTGGACAAATTTTTGCAACAGATAAAGCATTTAAATACTGTATTAGAGAATATTTAAGATTATTTAAAAATGAAAATATATTTGTGTCTAGACATAGGCATATTATTAAAAATAAAGATAAGAAAGAATATGGCTATGATACTTTAGAACAAAATTATGAAAATAAATTAAATAAAAAGATTCCAAAGAAAAATGATGTAGAAATATTAGATGATTTAAGATCTTTTGTTGATGTCAGATTATTTGGAATTGTTTTTTCAGTAAATTCAAATATTTCATTAACTGGTGCTGTGCAAATTAATTATGGTATAGATCAGTTTAAAGATTATGATGGTAAAACTATAACATCAAGTATATTAAGCCCTTATTCTGATAAAACTCCTATTCAAACAACTATTGGTAATCAAAGTAGAACTTCAGAAGTATATTATGTGTATGATATATCTGTAAATAAAGGAAATGCTGAACATACTAAGTTAACTGATACTGATTTAGATTTATTAAAAGATGCTTTAAAATATTCAGTAAATACAATTACATCTTGTACTAAATTTGGTTGTGATATTATTTCAACTTTATGGTTTAAAAATAAAGATAGTCAAATCTATAATAATTTAAATGATTTAGTTACTATTTTTAAAGATAAAGATGGATTTATAAATATTGATTATTCTAAAGTATTAACTCATATAAATTTAACTAAAAATTCTGATGATTTAGAAATATATAATATGGATAATAGTATTTTTAAAGAGAAGTTTGAATAAGTGATAATTAATGGAAAAATTATTAGTTTTTAATTTAAAAGGAAATTTTGCACATTTTAATAACCCTTTAACATTCTCTAAGTACCTTAAACATACATATTATATTCCACCAAAATCTACAATTTTAGGATTATTAGGATCTTTGATAGGATTAGATGGATATGGTAATAAAAAAATACCTGAATTTATAGATAAATTATCTAATATAAATTTATATATTAAAGTGATTGATTATAAAAAATTAAATAAAATGATTGTACAGTATAACAGTCTAAATTCGTTTGCAAATAATGTGGTTATTAATCCTAATGTTATAATGAAAGAGGAAATTCTTTGTAATCCAAAATATGAAATTGGTTTATTATTAGATGATTCAAATGAATTACACAATAAAATTATACATAATATAAAAAATAATGTATCTAAATATCATTTATATCTTGGCAAAAATGAATTTTTTGTAAATATAGAATATATAGATTTATTTGATTTTAAGTATATTGATAAAATAACATCTGAATTTATTGATAAACACGGTGGTGTTATAATAGATTCAATTTTTCCGATCCCAAATGATTTAAGTATAGTAGGACAACAAGTTGATAATTTTGCTTATAGATTAGATAATGATTTAAGATATCAACATAAAAAAGTAATTTTTAATCATAAACAAAGTATCAGATTATATCTACAAAATAATTTACAAAAAGATGATGATAAATTAATAATTACAAATAACAAAATATATTATTTATTTTAATGAGTTATATGATTAATACATTTGAAAGTATTGAAAAAAATATTAATAAAAATATAATTATTAAGAATAAATATTTATCCAAACATTTTAAAGAAAAAACTAAAGAATATGAATATTTAGAGGATCATTTAAATAAATGCTTAGAATATTTTTTAGATTTTATTAAAAATAGAAATTTAGAATTAATTTATAATAAATTTTTAAGTAGACTTTTTAATAATGATGAATATAAAATAAATAAATTAAAAGAAATTATATTATATCTGATTTATTATCATGATTTAGGTAAATTAAACCCTTATTTTCAAAATGATACTATTGAGCTTTTAAAAAATAAGAGTATAATCAATCTAAAACCAATTAATTTTAATCTAGAAGAAAAATCCTCAAATCATTCAAAATATGGTTTTGTAGTTTTATTATATATTTTATATGATAATTTATTTAGTGATACTAAATTAAATTATAATGATGAATTTATATATATAGTATTGTTAATTTCTACAATAGTTAATAGACATCATACATATCTTCATAATATTACTGGTGAGATAATTGTTGATGATTTAACTGGTGATATTAAAAATTTATTAGATATGTTTAAAAATTCAGAAATTGTAAAATATATTGTTAATTCTTTAAATTATAGTTTTAATAATGATTTCTCTTTTTTTATAATAAAATGTACTGATAAGTTTAGTAATATATATTATAATTATAATAATTTTAAACTAATATCAAATGGAAAAAATCTTGATATTTATTTTTTAATTAAATTATTATATTCTAATTTAGTATTGTCAGATTATTATGCTTCAATGAATTATTCTTTTGGAAAATCAAAATTAGATATTATAAATATAGATGATGATTTATTAAAAGAATTAAATATTAATTTTAATAATTCTAAACACTTTAATAATTTAGCTAATTATAAATTTATACCTTTAGCTAATTGTAATTCTTTAAATGAAGTTAGATCTAATTTATTATATCTTGCAAATAAAAATATTTTACACAAATTAAAAAATAATAATAAAATTTTTATGTTAACAGTACCTACTGGTGGTGGTAAAACAAATATATCAATTAAACTAATTTTAGATATATTAAATTATGATAAAATGATTAATAGAGTATTTTGGGTTTTTCCATTTATTAATATTATTGAACAAAATTGTACTGTTATTAAAAACACATTAAAAGATAATAGTGATGATATTGTTTCTGCAATATACTCATCTAATATTAATTTTATAAAAAACAATATAAAAGATATGGATGAAATTAATATAGAAGAAATATTATTAAATGAGTCTTTTTTAAATAATAAAATTAATATAATATCTTTTGTTAATTTTTTTAATAGTTTCATTAAAATTAAAAAAAGTAATAGATATAAAATAGCCCATATATGTAATTCAGTAGTTGTTTTAGATGAAATCCAATCTTTGCCAGAAAATAATTTAGATTTATTTTATAATTTAATTAAATGGATTTCTGAAAAGTATAATGTTTATTTTATAATTATGAGTGCAACATTACCTAATTTAAATTATTTTTTAGAAGATAATAAAATTAAAATACCTCAAGTTATTGATAATTTTAATGATTATTTTAATAATAGATTTTTTAGAAGAAATAAAATAATTTTTAGATTAAATGTTACTACTATTGAAGATATTTATAAGTTGTTGATTGATGAAATTAACTTAGTTAATTTAAATAAGATATTATTAACATTTAATACTATTTCAACATCTATAAAAATGTATAATTATATTAAAAATAAATTGTCCGATTATGATGTTTTTTTATTAAATTCTAATATTTCTAATGTTGAAAGAAAAATTGTTATTAATTATATTAAAAAAACAAATAATAAAATAATTTTAGTATCTACACAATCTATAGAGGCAGGTGTTGATCTTGATTTTGATTTTGCTATAAGAGATTATTCATTATTAGATTCTATTGAACAAATTGCTGGAAGGGTAAATAGAGAATCAAAAGAAAGTAGATTTAATAATAAAATTTATGTTATAAGATATAAAGATCCATGTAAATTAAAGTTTGATTTTGAATATATTTATGTAAACTCTGTTAAAATGAATTTACAATTAAATGAATTAAATAGATTCCAAAATGATATATTAAATAATAAAGATTTCAATCTATTTTATAAAAAATTTGCAGATAATTTAAAAATTAAAAATAAGAAAAATAGTAATTTAGATAAACCACTTAATGAATTTAAAAAGTTATGTTTTGAAAGTATAAATAAAAATATTAATATTATAGATAATAAAAATCAAATCCATTTTTATGTTCCTTTTAAATATTCTAAAGATGAAATTAATAAGAGTTATGATAAATTAGAAACAACACTTGCTAACCTGTCCATCGATTATAATAAATTTAATTATTGGAGTAATGATATTTTACAGTTTGATATATTATTAAAAGTTTTAAATATTGCCTTACAAAAAAAAGATAAATATTATGTAAAATTATTTAATTCTATATTAGATTTATATAAATTTTCTTTAATAGTTAATAGTGTATATGATTTTAAATATATAATTGAAAAATATAAATATAATTTTGATTTTAATAATAAAATTGAAAATATTCTTAGTGTTGATTTTATTAAAGTGTTTTTTTGTGAAAATATATGTGATATTTCAAAAATAAAGCAAAGAATATTTGATGTTGTTAAATTTAAAAAAGAATTAAAAATAATTGATACTGAAGCTGTTTTTATATGAAAATAACAGGAACTTTAATTAAAAATTATTACCATTGTAAAAGACAAGCATATTTATACTATTATGGATTAAATTTTTGGAATGAATCTATGAGAATAGGACAATTAATGCATAATGAAAAAAAAGGAAGAGAACTAATTTTTGAAAAAATAAAAATTGATGATATTAAAGATAATATTTTAATAGAATATAAAAAAACATCTTCTAATCTAGATGGCTCTATTTTTCAATTATTATATTATTTGAAGTATTTTAAATCTAAAGGACTTATATTAAAAGGTAAAATAATAGATTTAACATATAATAAAGAATATCTAATATTATTAACTAAAGATAAAGAACAAGAATTAGATAATTTAATAATAAATATAGAAAACATATTATTAAAAAAAGAACCACCTAATAAATTATCTAAGAAAAAAGAATGTAAAGATTGTTCTTTTATTGATTATTGTTGGTGTGATTAAAATGGATTTATATATTACAAAATCAGGTTCATTAAATAGAAAAGATAACTCTTTAATATTTAAAAATGAAAAAATTAAAAAAATAATTCCTGTGAAAACAGTTGATTCTATTTATGCTTTTGGAAGAATTTCTTTTAATTCTGAATTAATTTCTTTTTTCTCAAAATTACAAATTCCTATATTTTTCTATAATTATTATGGCTTTTATGATGGTTGTTTTTATCCTAGAGAAAAGATGATATCTGGAAATATTCTAGTTAAGCAAGTGTCTTATTATACTGATAATAATAAAAGATTAGAAATTGCAAAAGAAATTATTAGAGGTTCATTACATAATATAATAAAAACATTATTTCAATATGAACTTCATAAAGTTATTAAAAAAATAAGATCTTATGAGGAAAATATAAATAATGTAAAAACAATATTTGAATTATTATCTGTTGAGGGTAATTTTAGACAATATTATTATTCTCAATGGAATAATATATTAAAAGATAAAAATTTTGAATATATTAAAAGAGTTAGAAATCCACCTGATAATTATATTAATACATTAATTAGTTTTGGAAATTCTTTATTATATACTACTACATTATCAGAAATGTTAAAAACACAAATAAATCCATTAGTTAGTTTTGTACATGAACCATTTGTAAGAAGATATTCTTTAAATTTAGATCTTGCTGATATTTTTAAACCGTTAATTGTAGATAGAGTAATATTTAAATTAATAAATAGAAATCAAATTAAACCAAATGATTTTGATACTGGATTAAATTTTTGTTATTTAAATGATAGTGGTAGAATTAAATTTTTAAAAGAATATGATGAAAAATTAAATCAAACAATAAAAGATTATAGTCTTAAGAGAAATGTATCTTATAGGTATTTATTAAGATTAGAATGTTATAAATTAATTAAACAATTTTTAGAAGGAAAAAAATATAAATCATTTAAAATAAATTGGTAATAATATGTATGTTATTTTAGTTTATGATATTGCAGATAAAAAAGTATCTAAAGTTATGAGGGTTTGTAGACAATATTTAACACATATTCAAAATTCAGTTTTTGAAGGTGAAATTTCAGATAGTAATTATAAGGAGTTAATGTTAAAACTTAAAAAAATATGTAATTTTTCAGTGGACTCCCTAATTATTTTTAAATTTAGATCAGATTCTTTGTTTTCAAAAGAGGTTATTGGTTGTAAAGATGCAGAAATATCAAATTTTATATAGGTTTAGAAGTAAATTATATTTTTCAGTGTACCTGTTATAAATATTTTATTATGGTATAATAAAATAAGAATGTATATAAACTTTTTGTATAATAATATAATATACTATTTAAATTACCTCTTCTAAACTTAGCATAGTGCTTTTGAAATAATACTCACAATTAGTTAAGTTATTCGATAACAATCTTCTAAACTTAGCATAGTGCTTTTGAAATTGTTTATTCCGTCTTTTCCAAGAACTAGAGTTTTCTCTTCTAAACTTAGCATAGTGCTTTTGAAATAGTATCCAAAAAGTGATGTGGAAGCAATAATAAATGCTTCTAAACTTAGCATAGTGCTTTTGAAATAGTACATCCCAACTGGTGGTAGTGCTTCAGAGATTCTTCTAAACTTAGCATAGTGCTTTTGAAATTACATTTTCCAATATGCATAGCAGTAAATTCTAGCACTTCTAAACTTAGCATAGTGCTTTTGAAATATAAGAATATAGACATTGCCAAGATTGGGGGGAAGACACTTCTAAACTTAGCATAGTGCTTTTGAAATTGTATTTTCTGTTGTCTATATAGTTCTGTTACTACCTTCTAAACTTAGCATAGTGCTTTTGAAATATCAGAAATATTGTGATAATAGAGTTAATAATGCTTCTAAACTTAGCATAGTGCTTTTGAAATATGCAAAAGGTACTGTAAAGTATATGTCTGAGTATCTTCTAAACTTAGCATAGTGCTTTTGAAATAACCTTAATGGTGTTAAGTCAATTACTGGTATGTCTTCTAAACTTAGCATAGTGCTTTTGAAATCTAAAAACAATGTCCTACGATTGAGTTTCCGCATGACTTCTAAACTTAGCATAGTGCTTTTGAAATTCGTCTGCATTTGTGATATATTCTTTTCAAACCATTGCTTCTAAACTTAGCATAGTGCTTTTGAAATATGCAAAAGGTACTGTAGAGTATATGTCTGAGTATACTTCTAAACTTAGCATAGTGCTTTTGAAATATTTTGATTAGATACACATTCACTTATGTTATAATCACTTCTAAACTTAGCATAGTGCTTTTGAAATAAAAATGGGAGTGTGATATAAATGTGTCATTTAACTTCTAAACTTAGCATAGTGCTTTTGAAATAATCAATAAAAAATAAAGTGAATCTGGAGGGATTTAAACTTCTAAACTTAGCATAGTGCTTTTGAAATATTATATCTAAACTACTTATTAATGTAGCATAACTACTTCTAAACTTAGCATAGTGCTTTTGAAATAAAGAAATGGTCGGAGCACATAGAGAGCTTAAAGCCCTTCTAAACTTAGCATAGTGCTTTTGAAATATATAATTCTCTAAGGAAGAATGCACAATATTCCCAGCTTCTAAACTTAGCATAGTGCTTTTGAAATGAAGTTATTTTATCCACAGAGTCTATTTTACTTATTTCTTCTAAACTTAGCATAGTGCTTTTGAAATAGCCAATGAAGGCATACTTAGACTTTATTGATTGCTTCTTCTAAACTTAGCATAGTGCTTTTGAAATGTGGGATAGCTGAAGGTAAGTGTGTTAGTGTAAGATTACTTCTAAACTTAGCATAGTGCTTTTGAAATTGGTAATTGAGAATAATCATTATAATATATATAGTTACTTCTAAACTTAGCATAGTGCTTTTGAAATACAATACCATAGCTAACCTTGTGTACTTTCTGTTGTCTTCTAAACTTAGCATAGTGCTTTTGAAATTTGAATAGGTGGGTTTATAAAGGTTATAGACTACCTCTTCTAAACTTAGCATAGTGCTTTTGAAATCAAAACCATTTAATATATGCGAATATATATATATTTCTTCTAAACTTAGCATAGTGCTTTTGAAATTACAATAAACCAACTATTACAGAAGTAGTAACAGAACCTTCTAAACTTAGCATAGTGCTTTTGAAATAGTATATATATTGTATAAATATTACACATAGGTATCTCTTCTAAACTTAGCATAGTGCTTTTGAAATTTTAAACATGAAATTGATTTACAAATATTAGAACTTCTAAACTTAGCATAGTGCTTTTGAAATTGATTGGATTTATAAACAATTCAATTTTTAAATATACTTCTAAACTTAGCATAGTGCTTTTGAAATGTAATCATTTTTATACCTTTATCATTAAGTTTATTGCTTCTAAACTTAGCATAGTGCTTTTGAAATAAACTATATATATATAATGTGTATATATATACACTTCTAAACTTAGCATAGTGCTTTTGAAATATAGTATATAGTCTTAATACTATATTGTTTTAATAGCTTCTAAACTTAGCATAGTGCTTTTGAAATTGACTAATTTGAATAAATATAAAGAACCAAAGTCCAACTTCTAAACTTAGCATAGTGCTTTTGAAATTGTATATATTAAAATTAATTAGAAGGTTATTTTGCTTCTAAACTTAGCATAGTGCTTTTGAAATGCTTCTTATTACAGATATATGGGTAAATTACAGGATTTCTTCTAAACTTAGCATAGTGCTTTTGAAATTTTAAACCTGGTAACTCAGCCCTAGCTGCACCGAGAGGCTTCTAAACTTAGCATAGTGCTTTTGAAATTGAGTTATTTACAAGAGAAAATGTATGCTAAAACCTTCTAAACTTAGCATAGTGCTTTTGAAATATGGCAATTAAGAAGGATATTGGTTCTATTTCTTTCTTCTAAACTTAGCATAGTGCTTTTGAAATGGATATAGTGTTCCAACTTTAGAACAATGGAATATACTTCTAAACTTAGCATAGTGCTTTTGAAATGGATATAGTGTTCCAACTTTAGAACAATGGAATATACTTCTAAACTTAGCATAGTGCTTTTGAAATGATATTGATTTGACTGAGAAGGAAAATATAATAAAACTTCTAAACTTAGCATAGTGCTTTTGAAATTATTAAAAATGTATTATATGATAAGTGGGAATACGACTTCTAAACTTAGCATAGTGCTTTTGAAATGGGTGATATGAATGAGAAATCAATTAACTAAGACCGACTTCTAAACTTAGCATAGTGCTTTTGAAATTACAAATCACCATTGCAACTACACTTTTTCCATGTGCCTTCTAAACTTAGCATAGTGCTTTTGAAATTGGTTATGATGCAAAGAATGATAGTACAGTTAACACCTTCTAAACTTAGCATAGTGCTTTTGAAATGCTGAAAGTGAAGTTGTGATTGGTCAAATTGCATTCAGCTTCTAAACTTAGCATAGTGCTTTTGAAATTGTAGTGTGTCTTGCCTAGCCAATTCATTCATTACCCTTCTAAACTTAGCATAGTGCTTTTGAAATAAGAAATTATGTTTAAAGTAATGAACACAACTAATAACTTCTAAACTTAGCATAGTGCTTTTGAAATAAGGATTCTAACAAACTTAATAAGATAATCATACTTCTAAACTTAGCATAGTGCTTTTGAAATAATAGATATTATAATTTAGAGTATATAGATGAAAATGAACTTCTAAACTTAGCATAGTGCTTTTGAAATAATACACTTTTAACCATAAATATATCATAATATACACTTCTAAACTTAGCATAGTGCTTTTGAAATTTCTCATAAAGATTAGCTACCTCACTTGCGGTTAGTCTTCTAAACTTAGCATAGTGCTTTTGAAATAAGATATATATTGTATAAATATCACACATAGATACTTCTAAACTTAGCATAGTGCTTTTGAAATAATCAATAACAATTAATATATTAGAAGATATTAAAAACTTCTAAACTTAGCATAGTGCTTTTGAAATCAATCACAGCGAGCTCAAATGTACTAACTGTAGACGGCTTCTAAACTTAGCATAGTGCTTTTGAAATTGCTCAACACATAATGCACAGGAGGTTAGATTTATTCTTCTAAACTTAGCATAGTGCTTTTGAAATCGGCGATAAGTTAGTAGGCGAAATGGATCTTCCAACTTCTAAACTTAGCATAGTGCTTTTGAAATAATGGGTGCAATACACGTATTACATACATTAAAACCTTCTAAACTTAGCATAGTGCTTTTGAAATCTATGACTATGGAAGGTACTAATGATGAAGATGCAACTTCTAAACTTAGCATAGTGCTTTTGAAATAAAAAATGATGCTAATAAATAAAGCAGGAATTGATGCTTCTAAACTTAGCATAGTGCTTTTGAAATCTGTCACGCAAATCACCCTTTTTCGTTTATAGTATGTCTTCTAAACTTAGCATAGTGCTTTTGAAATATGGAAATTAAGAAGGATATTGGTTCTATTTCTTTTCACTTCTAAACTTAGCATAGTGCTTTTTAAAAAAATAGAAAAAAGAATTAAATCTTCTTAGATTTAATTTCTTCTTGTAGTTCTTTTATGAAGTTATTAACTGTCTTTTCACCAAGTATTTTTTCATCCCTTGTTCTTACATTTACTGTTTTGTTTTCTATTTCTTTATCTCCAATAACTAGTATATAGTTAATCTTCTGTAATTGTGCATTTCTAATCTTTTTGTTCATTGTCTCTGCTTTATCGTTAATTTCTACTCTTAGTCCTTCATCTTTCATTATTTCTTGGACACTCTTACAATAATCAATATGCCTATCTGCTATTGGTAACAAAATAATTTGTAAAGGCGAAATCCATAAAGGGAATCTTCCTTCAAAATGTTCAATAATAACACCCATAAATCTTTCAACACTTCCTAAGATGGTTCTATGAAGCATAACTGGTCTTTTCTTTTCATTATCTTTACCTTCATAGGTTAGATTAAATTTTTCAGGCATTTGGAAATCTAATTGAATAGTACCACATTGCCATGTTCTTCCAATTGCATTTTTTAGATGGAAGTCAATCTTAGGACCATAGAAAGCACCATCACCAGGATTTAGTTTATACTCTTTTTTAGTTTCCTTAAGAACTTCTTCTAAAGTATCTTCAGCAAGTTTCCAAAGTTTAGTATCACCCATTGCTTTTTCTGGTTTTGTGGATAATTCCATTGTATATTCAAATCCAAATGTTGAATATACTTCATGCATAAAATCAATTAAATCTTTAATCTCATCTTTCATTTGTTCTTCAGTACAGAAAACATGTGCATCATCCTGAGTAAATGATCTAACTCTAAATAAACCAGATAGAACACCAGATAATTCATTTCTATGAACTAATCCAAACTCACCAGCTCTAATTGGTAGATCTCTATATGAATATTGATGTGCTTTATAGATTAGAATATTTCCTGGACAATTCATTGGTCTGATTGCAAAGTCCTGTTTATCTATTTTTGTAAAATACATATCGTCTTTATAGTGATCCCAATGTCCTGATTGTAACCATAGTGATTTGTTTAAAATAATTGGTGTTTTGTTTATTTCATAATTTCTTTTAATCATTATTTCTGTTGTGTATTCTACTAGTTTATCCCAAATAAAAGAACCTTTATTATGATAGAAAGGCATACCTGGTGCTTCTTCATGGAAAGAAAATAAATCTAGTTCTTTTCCAATTTTTCTATGGTCTCTTTTAGCTGCTTCTTCTAAAAGTTTTAAATAATTTTTAAGTTCATCTTTAGAAGGAAAAGAAGTTCCATAGATTCTTTGAAGTTGTTTATTATTTGCATCTGCTCTCCAGTAGGCTCCAGATATTTTAGTTAGTTTAAATGCTTTTATTTTTCCTGTTGATTTAACATGTGGACCTCTACAAAGATCGTACCAATCTCCAAGTTTATAATAACTTAGTTTTTTTTTTTGATCTTTAAGTTCTTCAATCATTTCTAGTTTATAGGGTTCATTTTTAGAAAGTTCTTTTGCTTTATTATAATCCACATCTATTTTTTCAAATAGTATTTTTTCTTTAATTATTTTTTTAGCTTCTGTTTCTATTTTTAAAAGATCTTCTTCAGAAAATGGTTTATGTGATTCAAAATCATAATAGAAACCATTTTCAATAGCTGGTCCAATAGTTAGTTTTACATTTGGATATAGTTTTTGTACAGCCATAGCTAGGATATGTGCTGATGAATGTCTAAAAACTTCAATACCTTCAGGATCTTTAAATGTTAGTACCTTAAATTTACAATCTTTCGTTATAGGAGTTGTAATATCTTTAACTTCATTATTAATTTTAACTGCAATTGCTGCTCTTAATAATCCTTCACCAATTGTTTCAGATATTATTTGTTCTGCTGATTTGTTTTTTTCAACTTCCTTTATAGAACCATCTGGAAATTGTAGTTTTATTTTTTCTAACATATTTTTCTACTCCTATTATTGTTGTTCATTGCTAATATATAATATATAAAAAGGTATAAAAACAATATTCATTATGTGGTTTGATTTAATTTAGTTAAACTAAGGTACTTTTAACACTTTTTAGACGAAATAAGCACTAATTAACACTTTTTAGCAAAAATATAGTTTGTTAACTATAGGATTTGGTATATACAATTGTGTGAGATTTAATTAAAAATTTTAAGAAAAAGTATTAATGTATAGGCACCTGAAGGTCGAAAAACAGTTCAATAAAATATTGAACTTCATAAAATCTCAAATCCGCTACCCAATAAGCATCAAACACTTAGTTTACTGCTGCTTCCTTCCGGACCTGACAGGGTTAGCTAAGACATTCGATCTTAATGGACGAATTGTCAGCAATTTTATAAAGGATATTTAATTGCTTATTTCCCTTCCAACAAGCATGGTCCTGGCATATGCGGATTTCCAGTGTAGGGGACCGCAGACCCCCCGACTTGCCTATACAAATAGCTTAGGAAACAATATCTTTATAAATACTTTGCAGTATATATATAACATTGGAATAAATGTATTATTTCAATTATATTAAGAAAAAAGTGTTTTTTAGCCTTTTTTTCTAATTTAAGGTTAAATTAAGCTTTTTACTTCTACAAAAATCAAAAAGTGTGAGGTGGTCTTTTGAGATCAATTGTTGAAAATGCGGTAGATACTAAATCAGATAATGTAGATGCTGCTAATTTTAAGGATAATGAGTTTGCTGCTCCAAAAATAATGGTTATGGGTGTTGGTGGCGCTGGTAATAACTCAACAAATAGAATATGTAGTATGGGTGTATCAGGTGCACAATTAGTTGCAATTAATACTGATAGACAACATCTAGGAATTATATCTGATGATATTACTAAATTATTAATTGGTAAGTCAGTTACTAATGGTTTAGGTGCTGGTGCATATCCAGAAATAGGTGCAAAAGCTGCTGAAGTTTCTAAAGGTGCTTTAGAAGAAATTTTAGATGGCGTAGATATGTTATTTATCACTGCTGGTATGGGTGGTGGAACAGGAACAGGTGCTGCTCCAGTTGTTGCTCAAATAGCTAAACAACAAGGTGCAATTGTTATTGCAATTGTTACATATCCTTTTGCTTTAGAAAGAGCAAGACTAATCAAAGCAGAAGAAGGTATTGACCTAATGAAAGATATCTGTGACACAGTTGTTGTAATTGATAATAACAGACTAGTAGAATTAGTTCCAAATTTACCAATGCAAGATGCTTTCAAAGTTGCAGATGAAGTAATTGCTAGAACAGTAAGAGGAATTACTGAAACTATAACACAACCTTCATTAATTAACTTAGATTATGCTGATATTAGAACAGTAATGGGTGGTAAGGGATTATCTGTTATTGCTGTTGGTGAATCACAATCAGTTAATAAAGTTGATGAAGTAGTTGAAGACACATTAAAGAATGCATTATTAGATGTAGATATCACAGGTGCTACTGGTTGTTTAGTACACATTACAGGTGGAACTGAATTAACTTTAGGTGAAGCTAACTCAGTTGGTGAAATGTTAACAGATAATATTGATCCAAATGCAGCTGTAATCTGGGGTGCTAGAATAGATCCTACTTTCGAGAACAAGATTGAAGTAATTGCAATCTTCACTGGTGTTAAATCACCTTTCATCAAAGGAAGTAAGATGTTTACTGGTAAGGGTTCAGGAATGAGCAACACTAGATCCTATGATGATAACTACGGTTTAGATGTTCTTTAGTTAGAACATCTTTAATTGGTCTTTTAAAGGATCAATTTTCCTCTTTTTCTTTTTTTCCTTAATTTTTTAACTATAGATAGTATTTATAAATATTAACTAATTCTAATTATCTATGATTAAAGGTGTTGTTCCTGGATTAAAAAAAACAATTGCTAGATTTAGAAGTATAAAACCTAGAAGAAGATTTAGTAAAATATCTTTTTGTAAATTGGTGGATAAAAGCATTTCTGCTATTCAAAAGAGTAGTGGTGTGATAAGTTCTAGAATTTTTAAATCTAGTATTCTTAATCCACATAAAGTTAGTAAAACAAAAATTTCTAATTTAAGTAAAACTGTTATGAATAATATGACAGAATTAACCTTAATTAAAGAAATTAATAAATCAAAAAAGATAAATCTATCTCCTAAGATTATTGAAAGAATAAATAGCTTACTTTTTATTAATAAAAGAAAATTAACTAAACTAAATATTATTAATGAAATACTAGAACAAAATAAATTAATAAAAGAAAACACTTATCTAACAACTAATAAAGGTAGAAGAGAGAATTTAATTAAATATTTTTTAGGATTATATGATGAAAAAACAATTAAATTAACTGAAATGGAATATCTATTTAAAAAAATAACTATAATATTTAAAGAAGAGAAAGATTTAGATAAACTTGATTTAAGTCTTGCTTTTTTAGAAAGTTCATATAAAGATTATTTGCGAGATAGATATACTGAAAGAAGAATGACAAGAAAATATGACTGACTTTTACATAAAAAATTAGGAATCTGAAAAGCACTTTTTATAAACGTTATGCTCTATATTTAATTATCTTATTTTAATTATGTTCATGGAGTTAATAATATGTTAGAGCAGTATATAGTTTTAGATCTAGAAACAACAGGTCTAGCAAAAACAAAAGACAAAATCACAGAGATTGCTGCTGTTAAAGTTAAAAATAATAAAATAATTGATAAATTCCAAACTTTAGTTAATCCTGGAAGAATGATTCCTGCTGAAGCTGTTCAATTAACAGGAATTACTAACAAAATGGTTCAGAAAGAAAAACTAATTCAAGAAATACTACCTAAATTAGTTAACTTTTTAGAAGATTATCCAATAGTAGCACATAATGCTGAATTTGATCATGGTTTTTTAGACTATAACTCAAATAAGTATCTAAAACAACCAATTACTAATAAGAAAATATGTACAGTTAAGTTAGCAAGAAAGTTATTTCCAAAAATAGTAAGTTGTAGACTTAATTCTCTATGTAACTATTTTAATATAGATAATAAACAAGCACATAGAGCAATGTCTGATACATTAGCAACAACTAAGCTTTTTCTTAAATTCCAAGCAATTATGCATAATAATGGAATACAGGGTGAAAACCAAATTTTTGATTTTTTTGAAAACCCAGCTGCTAAGCTAAATCTTTGTACTAGTTCTTTTATTTAGAATTTAACTAAACCAGAACTAACATACATTTTAAACTGTTCAATAAACTGTCTAGTAGTATCTAGTAAATCTAGTTTTAAGGCTTCATCAATTGTAAACCAACCATGTTCTTTAACCTCTTGGTTAGGTGTAATATCTGTGGTTACTGCTTTTGCAAAGTAGTCTAGAAAATGGAATTTTAAATTATTATCTTTGTAATCAGAACTAGGTTGTTTGACTTTTTCACCAACTTTTATAACTTTAATAATACTGATTCCCATTTCTTCTTTAATTTCTCTTTTAAGAGCATCAATTTCTGTTTCATCAGCTCTTTGTTCTCCACCTGGAACTAACCAGCCTTTCCATTTGTAATGTTTCATTAAAAATATTTTACCATCATCATCATAGATAACAGCTCCAACACATTTTTTTATTTCCATTACTTCCTCCTTTTAGGCTTATATTTTTTAATTTTTTAAAATTAATTATGTTATACCACTGTATATATATAAAATAAATACATTTAAAAGTAGATTTTTACTATAATATATATTAGTTAACTTAAAAATAAGATTAAATATGAAATATACAGAAGACTTCCAATGGAATAAAGGAATTACAGTTAGTGAATTAGTAGAAAAGTATGGAAATATTGGTTTTCAATCATATGAACTACAAAGAGCCTCACAATTAATACAGAAAATGAAAAAAAATGGATCTAAAATCTATCTATCCTTTACATCTAATATGGTAACATCAGGATTAAGAGGTTTCTTTGCTCAAGTAATTAAAGAAAAACTAGCAGATGTAATAGTAACCACAGTTGGTTCAATTGAAGAAGATATTATGAAAGCATATGGAGATAAATTCATATTAGGTTCATTTACTGCAAATGATGAAGAACTATATGAAAAAGGACAAAATAGAGTAGGAAATATATTTATTACCTCAGAACACTATTCAAACCTAGAAGCTAAACTACAAGATATCCTATCAGAACTATATAAAATAAAAGCAAAATGGACAGTTTCTGAATTATTAAAAGAAATTGGTTTAAAACTAAATGATAAAAACTCATTTTTATATCAAGCAGCAAAAAGAAATGTGCCTGTTTTCTGTCCTGCAATAACTGATGGCTCATTTGGTTTTCATTTATATCTTTTCCAACAGGATCATAAGGATTTCCAAATAGATGTTATTGAAGACTTTAAAAATATTATATTTTCTACATCACATGATGAAAAGAAAGGAATTATATCATTAGGTGGTGGGATATCTAAGCATCATGTTATTTTAACCACATTAATTAATGGTGGAGCTGATTATGCTCTTTATATGACAACAGCTTCTCCAAGATCAGGTTCATTATCAGGAGCAACAACTGATGAAGCTAAATCCTGGGGTAAGATTAAAGATGAGGCTGATGCTGTTACTGTTGTTGGAGATGTTTCAATTACCTTTCCACTGGCTATGATATCAGCTATGGAAGAATTAGCTAAAGATGTATAGGGGTTAACTATTTAAATGTTATTGTCTATAATTATATTATATGGATATAAAAGACCCCTTAACTAAACAAGAATTATTAATATATAATTCTTTAAAAGATATAAAAACAGTTTTTACAAATAAAGAAATACAAGATATATTCCAAGAGTATAAAGCCCAAAGAATTAATGAAATTTTATTTTCTTTAAATAAGAAGAATTATTTAATTAATTTAGAGAAATCAAAATATATTTTAAATGAGGCTTATTCAATTGAAGATTTATTTAAATTATCTTACTTAGTTAATTATAATGGATATATTGCTTTTTCTTCGGCTTTATATTATTATGGTTTAATAGATTATGAGCCATTTACAATATTTGTAATTAATAGTAAAAAATCAAAAGAATTAACAATAAATAATTATGTTTTTAAATATATTAATTTAAAGAAAGAGTTAATTAATAACTTTAAATATAAAAATGGATTTTATATATCAACTTTAGAAAAAACTATATTTGATTGTTTTTATAAATCACAATATTCTGGTGGTTATTCAGTTATTTCAAAAGCAATCTATGAATCTTATAAAAAAATAGATTGGAATAAATTAATTGAAATTTATAAAAAATTAGCAAGTAGTAGACAACATCAAATAACAGGGTACATATTATCTATTTTAATAGAAAAAACTAATATTAAAATTCAAAAAAAAATAATTAATTATTTTTTAAATAAAGATAAATCCAGAACATATTTGTCTAATAATTATTCTAAAAATAATTTTAAATATATAACTACATGGAAATTAAAAGACAATATTGGTATAAATAAAATACTAAGTTGGTGGTATTAATTATGGAACTAAAAAATTTAAGACAAATTGCTTTAGAAACTGGATTATCAATAAATTATACTATAAAAGATAAAGAAATATCTAAAATATTTAAATTATTAGAAAATAAGATTGGAAACATTGTTTTAAAGGGTGGAACTGGAATTAATAGAGTTTATTTAGATGAAAATAAAAGATTTTCTGAAGATATAGATTTTGATATTTATTCCTCTAAGGAAATTAATGAACTTAAAGAAGATTTATTTTTAATTTTAAAAAAAGAACTTAAAGATTATAAAGTTGAATCCCCACGATTAATGCATACGACTATTAGATATGATGTTGGATATATTAATGAAATTAATCAAAAGGATAAAATTAAATTAGAATTTAGATATAAAAATACTAAAATGCCTAAAGTTGATAAAAAGATTATTAATTTTGGGTTTGTCTCTTATAAATCATCTTTGTATAATATATATGCATTAGAAGAATTAGTTTTACAGAAATTAAGTGCATTAATTGGTAGAGATGATGGTAAAGATATATATGATTTATATTATTTGTTTAATTTAGATATTAATAAAGATATTTTAAATAGTTTAATTATAAAACAAAATGTTGATTTAATTAAAATATCACTAAATAAATTAGATTTACTTTTAAAAAATGAAAATAAAATAAAATATTTTAATAATTCAACAAATCATTTTATTAAAAAATCAATAAGAAACACAATGTATAGTTTAATTGAAGATTTAATTATTAAATTAAAAGAATTAATTATGAAATAAATTAAAAGAGTTAAATATATGCTTATAATTGTATATTATACAATTATGTGAAGATAAAAAACTCTTTTTTAAAAATGATAAAATATGATATCAAAAGCAAAATTTCAAATTTCAAAATCCAAAGTGATTGAAGAATATAATAAATTACAAAAACTAACAGATGTTATAGCCTATAGTGTGAAGTCTAATCCACATATTACTAATATCTTAGAAGATAATACTTTCTCTAATTTCTTATTACATCATATTAATGAATTAAAACAAGTAAAAGATAGTTCTAAGATATGGTTTATGTTACACACACCAGATAAAGAAGAACTAGATTTAATATTTCAAAGAAATATCTCTAATTTTATAATTGATAATAAAAATGATTTAGATACTTTTTTAAGTTATTTAAAAGAAAATAATAAAAAAGTAAACTTATTACTAAGAATGAGACTAAAAGAATATACAGTTCAAACAGGAAGATACTTTGTTTTTGGAATGTATTCTTCTGAAATTAATAAACTAATTCCTGAACTTAAAAATAATTCTAATATTAATAAGCTAGGAGTTCATTTCCATAGAAAAACACAAAATCTATCAGAATGGTCATTAATAAGAGAGCTAGAAGACTCTTTATCAGAAGAAACATGGAAAATAATAGATTATTTAAATATTGGTGGAGGAATACCTGTTGCTTATAAGAATATATCACCATCAACCATTGAAAATATTTATTTTAAAATAAAAGAACTTAAAGAATTTGTTCATTCTAAAAATATTAAATTAATAATGGAACCAGGAAGAGCAATTGCAGCACCTTCTGCTAAACTAATTACAACTATTAAGAACATAATTGATAATAATATATTTATAGATGCATCTTTATTTAATTGTTCAATGGATACTATTGTAACTCATATTAAGTTATTAGTAGAAAATGAAGATGTTAATGATAAAACAACCCCCTATGTTATTAAAGGTGGTTCTCCAACATCAGAAGATATCTTTAGGTATAGGGTTTACTTTAAAGAAAACTATACACCTAAGATTGGAGATAGGATAGTTTTTATAAATGCAGGCGCTTATATATATTATACAGATTTATTTAATTTTGAAAGACCAAAAATTGAATTTGTTGATTGAATATGTTTAGTAAAAAACAAAAAAAATTTATTATTAGAAAAGAAAAGCCAAAATCAGTAATTCCATTTAAATATAATTGTAGTGATATAAAATCTAAAAAGTTAGTTGTTTATGACCCAAAAATTAAAGAATTAATTAAATTTACAACAGGTATTGGAAAGAAAGGATCTAAAAACTATATACCTGGTGCAATGGAAAAGATTGATTATTTTTATAAACATAAAATGAGACCACATACTATTTATAAAGATCCTAAAAATAGATTTGAAATTTATGTATTACCTATAGATTTAATTGCAAGAAATACACATAGTGCATATAAGTTAGATATTAATTGTAATAGTAAAATACATTCGTTTTATATTAAAGAATATTTTGGTATTGAATCTTATATGAAAGCACCTCAAGAAATGATTTTGCAAAAATATTTAGAAAAACATAGTATTAATATTATTAAACCAAAGTTTGCAATTTCTTTAGAATACGAAAAGTCAGGGTATACTAATAATATTATTGCTTATGATTTTACTAATCTTAAAAATGTTATGAATACTAGATTAGATACAAGAAATAAAGAATTATCTAATAAAATGTATGCGAAAATAGAAGTGGTTTTACAAGAGATAGAGAGTTATTTTAAAAATTCGTTTGCTAATAAAAATATAAAGGATATAGTCACAAAAAATTGTTATTATAAAAAAGTAGGCAATAAATATAATTTATATCTTTCTGATTTATTTGTAAGTTATTTAAATAAAAAAGAGTTAGTTGAATTTGCAAAGAAAGAAGGATTAATTGAGTGATAACATGAATTTTATGAATTTACCTAAAAAGTTTTCTGATAAAGAAAAATCAAAAATAATAATTATACCTTTACTTTATGAAGGTACAGTTACAGTTGGAAAAAATGCTTCTAAAGGACCAGAAGAAATAATTAAAGCATCCTATGAATTAGAATATTTTGATTGTGATCTTAAAACAGAACCCTATACTAAAGGAATATACACACATAAAGAACTTAAATTTAAAGAAACTAAAACAAATTACTTTGACAAAATTTCACAAGATATGTTGGACACTTTAACTCCATTAGTAAAACAATATGATTATCTAATTATATTAGGTAGTGACCATTCAACAACAATACCAACTATTCAAGCATTAGAAAAAAAACATAAGGACTTTGGAATTATTATTTTTGATGCTCATTCAGATTTAAGAGAACCATGGGGTAAAGGTACTTGGTGGCATGCATGTGTATCTAATATACTTTGTAAAAAACATAAATTATTAATTTCAGGTGTTAGATCTCAAGACTTTTATGAAAATTTATATTTAAAATCTAAAGCTGGTAAGAATGTTTCAATAGTTTATGCTAATGATCTTAAAAAATCAGATAATCATTTTGATTTATATCTTAAGAAACTTCCAAAGAAAGTATTTATTTCAATAGATGTTGATTTCTTTGATCCATCAATTATAAGAAACACAAATACACCAGAGCCAGGTGGATTTAATTGGTTTGAGATAAATAACCTTTTACAAAAAATATTTATAAGAAAAGAAGTGATTGGTGCTGATATTACTGAGTTTGCACCAAAAGGTCCAGATTGGAATTATAAGTCTGAGGCATATACTTTAGCTAAGTTAGTTTACAAACTTTGTGTTTATAAGTTTAGATAAAAACCTAACTATAAAATAACCTTTTTAAATGTTTTATATATATAATATTATAAAGTAAAAGATATATATAAATTTATTAATGATCGCATATGAAAAATAACAAATTCTTAGTTTATTTAATTTTAATATTAGTGTTTACATTATTTATATCTACATTTGTGTTTGCAAATGATACTAATGTGTATGATTGTTTAACAGATGAAGGTGAAGATCTTTGTGTAATTGAACCAAATTATAACTCAATTTTACCAACACCTGAATTGTATAGCACTATAAATGATAATCTAATCTGTGGTGTTTATTTTACAGGAATAGGTTGTCCTCATTGTGCTAAAATAGACCCTATATTATTCAAAGAAACATTACCAAATAACCCTAATCTTGTTATTATCGAACTAGAAGCTAAACAAAAAAGAGAAAATGCAATTTTTATAGTTGATTATGATGAAATATACAATTCTGGGTTTAGTATTCCTTTTTTAATCTTAAATAAAGAAAATGTATATCACTATGATAATATTATTGTTGACTTTTTAGATAATAATTTTAATAATCTAACAAATAATAACTGTCCATTACCAACTTCTATTTACCCAAAAGGAGCTACTTCTTTTTTAGAACTAAACCTAAATAACTTAGAAGGAAAACCAATTATTTGGAAGGGAGATAGGGCCTTAGAAAAAACAGGTGATTCAGCAATTACTTCTGAACAATTACATTTATTACTAACTGATGAAAATATTGATTCTATTTTAAAAGATATACCACATAACCATTTAGAAGATAATTATCTTACATACTCAGGTGATGTTATTTTCTTTTATAATACAGCAGAAATGGATGGTTGGAAGTTTTATTGGAATGGAGAGTGTAATATTGAAGATCAAAACCTGGCAGTTTGTGAACCAGGAACAGAGTATGGAGAAACAGATAAAGCAAATTATGAAAGACTAAGTTTAATTAAAGTAATTGGTTTAGCATTAGCTGATGCTGTGAATCCATGTGCTTTTGCTGTATTATTAATGTTATTATTAGCAATAACTACTTCTAATCCTGAAAAGAAAAAAAGAATGTTATTATCAGGTTTAGCTTTCACATTATCAATATTTGTTATGTATTTCTTATATGGTTTATTATTAGTAACTTTCTTTGGATCTTTTACTGGAAACATTTCTGTAATTATTTATAAAGTATTTGCTGTTGTTGCAATTCTTTTAGGAATCTGGCAATTAAAAGATTTCTTTTATTATAGACCAGGAAATGTTGGTACTGAAATGCCATTAGGATTAAGACCTAAAGTAAATAAACTAATTTCAAAAGCAACATCACCAAGAGGTGCAATGGTTATAGGTATATTTATAACTTTATTTTTATTACCATGTACTATTGGTCCATATATCATAGCTACATCATCATTAGCATTTATTGATTTAATGAAATCAATTCCATTATTATTACTATATAATTTAATATTTGTAATACCAATGATAGTACTTACTTTCTTAGTTTACTTTGGTATTAAGAAAATAAATGATTTAGGTGCATGGAAACAAAAAAATATAAAATATATGCATTTAGTAGCTGGATCAATTATTTTATTATTAGGTGTTTTAATGTTATTTGGTTTATTATAATTCTAAACATACATTTATATAGTATTTTATAACTAATATAATAATAATTTTTAAATAAGTAAAATAAGAAAGGGACACTTTATGCATACATTGCTTTGGATTCTAATTGTTATAGCTGCTTTATTTTTAATATCTAGACTATCAAAAAAACTATTTAAAACAGATATTTATTTAGGTATATTAATAATGATAAGAACAAAAAAATATATTAAATATTTAGATAGACTAGCAAAACCAAAGAAGCTATTAAATTGTTTAGCAGACATAGGAATTGTAATTGGATTTGGTGCTTTTGGTTTAGATTATCTTTTTAAAGATAAAATTAAATCAATCCCTAAAAGAGTTTTATTATTTATAGTAGCAACAATTGTGTTTGGAGTTCTAACATACTTTGGAACTAAAGGTTTATTAGGGAATAATCCATTACTTTCTGGTGGTGCATTAATCTTTTTAGTAGTACTAACTGGACTTATGGGTTTTTCTGGATTCACAGTTGGTTCATTAATCTTCTCAGCATATGATATTGTTGTTAAATTATTTGCTGGAACAGCAGGTAGTGCATGTCCAGGAGTGGGATTAGTTATTCCTGGAGTAAAAATGCCAAAGGTAAATATATTTATTCCATGGTATGGTTGGATAATTTTAATAGTTTCAGCAATAGTTCATGAATTTGCACATGGTGCATTACTAAGATCAATTAAAGCTAAAGTTAAATCAATGGGTTTCATTTTAGCAACAATTTTACCATTAGGTGCATTTGTTGAACCTGATGATAAGGAATTACAAAGAAAAAATAAAAAATCAATAATTAGAATGTACTCAGCAGGACCAATGAGTAATGTTATTCTTGCAGCAATCTTTTTAATAATTTTATTAATTTTATCTCCAATAGTTAGTAATTATTCATACTCAATAGCTGTTCAGAAAGAAGACGCAATTATAGTTCATTCAGTTCAGGAAACAACAGAAATTTGTGGTACTACCTATGATAGTCCAGCATATGGTGTGTTACAACCAAATGATCAGATACTAAAAATAAATAATACAGAAATACGGAACCAACAGGACTTGCACAGAGCCACAAAACTCTCTGAAGAAAATAAATTTATAGTTATGAATTTAGATACTAATAAAGAAAAAATAGTTTACTTAACACCAAATGAAATGGGTAGACTTGGATTTACTTCAAATATAATCTCAGATCCTGACTTTAAAATACCAAGAAAGTATTACTTCCTAAAAACTTTATTTTCAGTAATTCTATGGACTGCTCTTTTAAATTTCATAATTGCTATTGTGAATTATTTACCTACATTCCCATTTGATGGTGGAGCAATGTCACAAATAATATTCAGTGGTTATTTACATAAAAGAAAGTCTGAGAAAGAAAGAATGAAGAGAATTGCTAAGTTCTTTGGAACAATAATTGTACTTCTTTTATTATTAAATGTTATACCTTATTTCTTTTAGATTTATATATTTCCTAAGTATATAAATTTAATACCTTTTTCTTTTGCTATATTTTCAGCTAACTTAAGAGTTTTTATTTTAGTTGGAATAATATGTTTCATTTTATAATAACCAAAGCTTCTTGAGAAATGGATTGGTATTTTTTTAGAGATAGATGCTATAAAATCAACTAGTTCTTCAATTTGTTCTTTTTTAGTGTTATAACCTTCTATTAATAGATTAGTTATCTCAATATGTATTCCTTTAGAATAAAAAAACCTAATATTTTCTTTAACCTTTTCAATATCAATTCCATTAACTAGTTGTTTATAGAATTCTTTATCCCCTTTAAGGTCAATATTAATTGCATCTAAATATTTACTTACTTCTTCAGCTACTTCTTTTTGCATATATCCATTTGATACCCATACATTCTTTAGACCTTTTTCTTTAGCTAACTTCATAATATCTAAAGCATATTCAACAAAGATAGTTGGTTCAGTATAAGTATATGAAATAGATGGATAATCACTATAGTCTGCCATAGCTACAATCTCATTGGGTTCAATATATTGTGATTTAATATTTTTAGTAGTTGCTTTTGATATATCATGATTTTGACAAAATTGACAATCAAAATTACAACCAACAGTACCAACACTAAGTGTTTTAGTACCTTTAAGATAATTATAAATTGGTTTCTTTTCAATAGGATCTATATGAATAGCAACTGGTCTACCATAAACTAAAGAGTGTAAAGTACCATTAACATTCTGTTTAATATTACAAAAACCTTTTTTTCCAGAGTTAATAACACAAGATCTCCAACATACCTTACATATAACCTTATTATCCTCTAGTTTTTCATAAAATCTTGCTTCATTCATATTTAAGAATAGTTAGTATTATGTGTTTTTAAATGTTTTGATATTTAATATCTACATAGATTTTAATATATCTTTTACATAAAAAATGATTATTTAATAAGGTCTTTTATATGAAAAAAAACATTATTTACTTTACTGGAACAATTATTTTGATAATACTAATAGTTTTTTTATTATTATTTCCTAATACTATTGGTCATGCAAAAAAAATAGTTAATAAAGAGGATATTTCACAGAATCTAAATGCTAGTTCTGATAAATCTGATATCCTTTCTACTACTATAGAAGATAATCAAAATATTCCAGAAATTGAAAAAGAAAATATTAATCCAAATGATTTAGTTATAAGTAAACTTGCTACAAATAAACAAGATCTTTTTGAAACAAATAATGAAAATGAAATAATATTAACCTATAATTTTAATCAACCAACAATCACCTCAAAAGTAATAGGTGATATAATATATGATTCCATAGAAATGAATGATTTACAAAATAATGGTGATGTAGGTAAACCAGTTTTACCAATTAAACCAATAGAAATATTATTGCCTTATGGAAAAGCTTTAGATGATATTGAAGTTATTACAAGTAATAAAACCACACTTGGTGATGGATATAATATTGAACCAGCACAAGAACCAATTCCTCTTCTTCCAAAAGAAGAACTTGAAGAAATGGGTTATGATATTACTAAACCAACACCAAAAGATGATACTGTTTATAATTTTAAAAACAAATATCCAAACAAAGTAAACACAACACCTATCTTACAATCTAAAAAAGGTTACTTTTTCACACTTTTAAATATTTATCCAGTAGAATATATTCCACAAACTGGAGAACTATCTTATTATAATAAAATAGTTATAAAAATAAAACTTAAAGATGGAGCAATTTCAAAAACCTTTAGAAATTCAGAAACTGATAAAGAAGAAATAGAAAGTTATACTAGAGATCAAATTACTAAGGAAAGTTTAGTATATTTAAATTCATATTCTGGACGTGATACTATTAATCCAGTAGTCCCATCTATGCCTGAATATAAATATATAATTATAACATCTGAAGAATTTAAAGATGATTTCCAACCATTAATTAATTGGAAAAAAACAAGACCAGAAGACCCAATAACTGCAAAGATTGTAACTGTTGAAGATATATATTCAAATTCACTCTTTTCCTGTACTGGCTATTGGAACTGGGATGATGGTTGTGGACAGTATAACCAATTTGATGATAATGCTTCAAGAATTAGGAACTTTATAAGATCAGCATATACTAATCATAATACAGAATATGTTTTGTTAGGTGGAGATGCAGATTTTAATGTGGTTGGTGGTGAAACTGAACCAGTTATTGTTCCTGTTAGGTATTTAATGGATATACCATCTGATGTTTATTACTCAAATTTAGATGGTTCTTGGGATGAAGATAATGATAATACTTTTGGAGAAGAAAATCCAACAGATTTAGATTTATATTCAGATGTTTATATTGGAAGAGCGCCTTTGGATTCAAATCAAGAAATAAATAATTGGATAAATAAAGTAATTTATTATGAATCCAATGATTCTATTGATAAAAAACCATTGATTATTGGTGAACATCTGGGCTTTGGTGGTGTTGCTGAATTTGCAAAAAATGCAATGGAAGAAATCAGATTAGGTTCAAATAATCATGGTTATGCTTCTTTAGGTTTTATTCCTCCTTTTGATGAAAACCAAGTAGATACATTATATGATTTTGATAATAATTACCCACCTGGTTGGTCAAATAGTGTACTTATTGATTTAATAGATAGTAATTTACATAATATTATTAATCATTTAGGTCATGCGAATGTAAATAGTAATATGAGGTTATCAAATAATTTAGTTGACTCTTTAAATAATGAAGAACCGATTTTTATTTATAGTCAAGGTTGTTACCCAGGTGCTTTTGATAATTTTTCACCTTATAATTATGTTACTGAATATGATTCCATATCAGAACATTTTTTAGGTAGTTTAAATGGTGCATTTTCAGTAGTAATGAATAGTAGATATGGGTATGGTGCAGGTAATTCTACAAATGGTATATCACAACAGTTTGCAAGAATGTTTTGGGATGGTGCATTTTTATCAAATGTTGAAAATAATATTGGTAAAGTAAATAGTTATAGTCATGAAAGTAATAATTGGCGTATGTCTAGCTCGTATTTAAAACATATTTATTATGAAACAAATTTATTAGGTGATCCAGAAGTAAGTATAAAAATTCCAGTAGTTAATAGAAATTTAAGAGTTAATTTAACTGCCCCAGATAGTAAGTATAATCAAGATCTAGTAGATATACCTATTGAAATTAAAGTAATAAATCAAGGTATAAATATAGAATCAAATCTTGATTTGGATTTAAATTTTAATGGTCAAAATATTTATTCACAAAATATAAGTACTATAAGTCCTGGTGAATCTATAATAATTGATTATAATTTATCCTCATCTTATTTTTCTAATCTTTTAGAGTATATTGAATTAATTGTGCATGTATCTCCTGTGCCTGAAGAACCAATTATTGATAACACTATAGTAAAGGATATTTGGTTTTATAACTATGAACATGGATTTACAATATCTGATAATAATTCTGTTTTTGATTGTGCAACAAATCAAAATCCAGAAGGCGAACCAATTCCTGTAATTATTGGAAAAAATAACAATTCTGATAATGGAATTTATGCAAATAATAAAAATAATTTCACTGTACAAAATTGTGTTTTTAAAGGATGGTATGATGGTGTATTTATAGAAAATACAAATAATTGTGTTATTAAAGATAATAATTTTGAAAATAATGCAAAGGCTTTTGTTGTTTATAATTCACAAAATAATCAATTTTTAGATAATAAAATTAAAGATTCTGATTCTTCTATATATCTAAATGAATCTAATGATAATGTTTTTAAGAATAATATTTTAGAAGATAGTAATAGTTCTGATAATTTTATTAAAATTTTTGATTCAAATAATAATATTTTTGAAAATAATGTTTTTAAAAATATAAATAACAGGAACAAATATTTTATTTATTTTAATTATTCAAATAGTAATATAATTAAAGAAAATCAATTTACTAATATTATCTCTGGAAATATTATTACATTATGGAAAGAATCTAATAATAACATAATAGAAAAAAACAATTTTATTAATATAGATTATGGTTTATATATATCTCCTTTTAATAATGAAAATAATTATATTTTATATAATTATTTTGATAATATGATTTTAAGGGGTATTTTTATTAAATCTAATAATAATATTATATCTGGAAATAGTGTTAATAATTCTGAGTTTGGAATAGTAAATAAATCTAATAATACTATAATAAATGATAATAATGCCTGTTCTAATAATCAAGATCTTTTTATAGAAGAAAGTAGTAATGTCACAGGGAACAATAATTATTTCAATATTGTTTATTCTGATGATGAAAATTGGCCAATATATGGTGTGCACTATTGTCATTGTGGTGAACAATGGGTAAATGGTGTGTGTGTTATTGATTAATATTATGTGTTTTTAAATGCTTTCATATCTAATATCTACATAGATTTTAATATATCTTTTACATAAAAAATGATTATTTAATAAGGTCTTTTATATGAAAAAAAACATTATTTACTTTACTGGAACAATTATTTTGATAATACTAATAGTTTTTTT
>Ga0222667_1000163_pt1 | contig 38418 bp, 35 predicted proteins | sample AntAcemetagen657_FD_179854 | JGI IMG/M metagenome (GOLD analysis project Ga0222667, IMG submission 179854) | Saline water microbial communities from Ace Lake, Antarctica - #657 | ecosystem: Environmental > Aquatic > Non-marine Saline and Alkaline > Saline | place: Antarctica: Ace Lake... | reverse complement strand
AGACAATTGGAAATTGAGGAATTCGATATCTAAATTTTCAAAAACATCAAACAAAAAAGGAAGAGTCACAATTGCTCTTCCTTTTTAATTTCACTATTTTTTACACACTGAGGTCCCTCGAACCGCTGCTGATTTTAGCTGGCTGTATGGGACAAACTCAGTATAAACTTTTATTAATCAAAACTATTTTCTTTTTTCTACTCCACCCTTTAATTTCTGCTTCTCGCTGTCTAGCTTCTTTTAAAGTATTAAATTCTTCTGAATATAGTAGAACAACTGGTCTTCGTAATTTAGTATAATGCGCTCCAGATTTTGATTCATTGTGTTGTTTTATCCTTTTATCAAGATTATTTGTACATCCTGTATAAAATGAATCGTCATTACATTTGAGAATATATGCAGTATATATCATAAGCAACAGATTGCTTGTCCCTCGGCTAAAGCCTCGGGATATGGTTTTTATCCCTCAGTTAAAGCCTCGGGATATGGTTTTTATCCCTCAGTTAAAGCCTCGGGATATGGTTTTATCCCTCAGTTAAAGCCTCGGGATATGGTTTTTATCCCTCAGTTAAAGCCTCGGGATATGGTTTTTATCCCTCAGTTAAAGCCTCGGGATATGGTTTTTATCCCTCAGTTAAAGCCTCGGGATATGGTTTTTATACCCAAATTAAAATTTGGATAAAAATCATAGCTGGGGAGGAAGGATTCGAACCTACGATCACGGCGCCAAAGGCCGCTGCCTTACCACTTGGCTACTCCCCAATTATTCACAACACTCTACAATAGCTAATTCTAATGGAAGTTGTGGAAAATCAGCTAATTTAATTTCATTTCCTGCTTGAATAAAAAGATAGATAAATTTAATTAAATCAGATGAAGTAAGTTTTTCACTCTGCTGAATAATACCAGCTATTTGCTCTTTAGTCAATTCTGCTGTTACTAACTTAGAAAGATTAACATCAACTTTAAGGATCATCATTTTTCTTAAATATCCAATCAAAGATTTAGTAAATTGAATTAAATCATAGCCATGATTTGATATCTCATTAATATGAGAGATAGCTTTACCACTATTTTTTTCAGATATGAATTGAACTAAATCAGAAACAGCTTTAATGTCTACTACACCTAAAATTGTTTGAACTTCTTCTAGCGTAATATTTTTATCTTCCATGGACATAATTTGACCAAGCAAACTTTCTCCATCACGAACTGAACCATCAGCATTAATAGCAATCAATTCTAATGCTGATTTTTCTATTTTCACTTTTTCTTGATTTGATATCCAATTTAAACGTTCAACGATTTCATCTAAAGTTAATTTATGAAAATCAAATTTCTGGCAACGAGATATAATAGTTTGTGGAACCTTATGAATTTCTGTAGTAGCTAGTATAAAGATTGCATGAGCTGGAGGTTCTTCTAATGTTTTAAGCAAAGCATTAAATGCTTCTCTTGTGAGCATGTGAATCTCATCTATAATAAAGACTTTGTATTTAAGATTGCTTGGACTGAATTTAATACCATCACGTAATTCTCTAATTTCATCAATTCCACGATTAGAAGCAGCATCAATTTCAATTAAATCCATTGATTTATTTTGATTAATACTTTCACATGCCTGACACTTATTACATGGCTCAGCACTCTTTTTTTCAAGACAATTAACTGCTTTAGCTAATATTCTAGCTACACTTGTTTTACCCGTTCCCCTAACACCAGTGAATAAATAGGCATGAGCTATTTTATCCAATAATAAAGCATTAGTCAGGGTTTTAATAATATGTTCCTGCCCAACTATTTCTCCAAATGTCTTTGGTCTATATTTTCTATATAAAACAAGATTAGCCATAATTATCTATTAAAAACTACAAATTTATAACCTATAAAATTCCAGATCAATGAGAATCCAGTAGCTGCGACCTTAGCCAGATTAGCCCAAAGTTCTGGTGAAATTCCAAACATTGGAGAAACCAAAGTAGTTATTCCATAAACAATACTACTATTAATAGCTAAACCAATTAAAGTAACCAAGATAAATTGTGAAAATTCCTTAGCTTCAATTTTATCAAGATCTTTAAATGTCCAATATTTATTCCAAAAATAACTATTAAATACGGCTATGGAAAAAGAAACCATGTTAAGTAAAATAATTGAAGCCCCACTATAAATCCCCGTCCACCACATTAAAAAATTAAGAATAGCAAAATCAATCGCCGTATTCATAAGTCCAATTACTATAAATTTACCAAATTGATTAATGGTTTTTTTTGATAACATATTTTAAATTTCTAAAGCTTTTTTAATTTTAAACTCTAATCCTTTCTTAATAATTAATACATCTCTTCTTTTAATCTTATTCTCTAATAATAATTTGGCTGCTTCGTTTTCTATATTATCCTGAATAACTCTTTTTAATGGCCTTGCACCATACAAAGGATCATAACCTTTTTGAGCAAGTTCTTCAACTGCTTCTTCTTCTATCTCAAAACCAATTCCTTTTTCTTCTAATTTTTTTTGAAATTCAATAAGAAACAATCTGGCAATTTTATTCATATTTTCCATATTTAATGCCTTAAAAAGAATAATCTTATCAAAACGATTTAAAAATTCTGGTTTAAAATGTTCTAAAAGAACATCTTGTTTTAACTCTTTATCAATTTCTTCATAAGATGAACCATCGCTAATTTTCTTTTGAATAAAATGCGTTCCAGCATTTGAAGTTGCAATTATAATAGTATTAGTAAAATTAATTGTTTCTCCAGAAATATCAGTCAAACGACCATCGTCCATTACCTGTAAAAAAATATTTAAAATATCAGGATGAGCTTTTTCTATCTCATCTAAAAGAATCATTGAATAAGGCTGACGCTTAACGGCCTCAGTCAAATATCCCTTATTAACACCTCCTTCAGTTCTTGATCCAATTAATCTACGTAATCCCCTTTTTTCCTGATATTCTGACATGTCTAATCTAATCATTTTCTTTTCATTGCCAAAATATACCTTTGCCAATGCTTTAGCTGTTTCTGTTTTGCCGACTCCAGTAGGACCAACAAAAAGAAAATTAGCAATTGGTTTTTTTCTTCCTTGTAATTCTAATCTACTACGACGCATAGCTGAAGATATTGCTTCAACTGCTTCTTCTTGATCAACAACATGTTCATGAATTAAATCTTCTAAATGAAGCAATTTGTCTTTCTCTGTTTCTTCAATCTCGCCTAGGGGAATATTTGTTTTTTCAGCAACTAATTCAGTTATGTCATTCCCTTTAACAAGGCTCCCGGATCCTTTTTGTTCTCTAACCTTATACCCTGTTTCAATTAATAAATCCATTGCCTTAGCTGGCAAGGATTTACCATATACATATCTATCTGATAAACTAATCGCCTGTTCTAATGCATCAGCAGAAAAGAAAATTTTTAATTCTTTTTCAATTACATAAATTTTAGTAATTAAAATTTGCCATAATAGGTCATTAGATGGTAATGGAACTTCAATCTTGCTCAAAACTCTACCTAAGATCTTGCCTTCAATTTTAGAAGCGAAACCATCGTCTGTTGTTGTTCCAATAAAATAGAAAGCTTTTTGATCTAATGCTGAAGATAAAATTTCAGCCATATCTAATCCACCAGCCTGACTTCTAAGCCCTGCTAAGCTATCAATATTTTCAATTATTAAAACAATATTACCAGCTCTGCTGACTTCAAAAATAATCTGTTTTAAATATTCTTCTCCTCTTTCTTTTGCATCACTTAAACTAACTAAGCTACTTAAATCTAATTGAATTAAACGCTTGTCCTCTAAAAATTTAGGAACATTTTCTATGGCCATTAATTGAGCTATTTTTTTTAAAATAGCTTTTTTACCAATTGAGCTTGGACCAACTAATACTACGCCAGTTTGACCAGAATTAAAAAAATTAAAAATTTCACCAATTTCTTTTTGACGACCCATGACTATTTCAAACTGTCCTTTCTTGGCTAAAAAAGTTAAATCACGACTTACCTTATCTAATAAAGGAGTTAAAACAGCTGTCATTGTACGATTCAGGTTACCTTTTGGCTTTAAAAGACTTTTTAAAAAGAAAGATTTTTCTTTTTTCTTAATTTCTTCTTCTAATTGAGTCCATTCTATAACACGTTCAATCTCTTTGGGACTAACTCCAAATTCATCGAAGATCATTCCTACTAAATTTTTTTGTTTACTAATTGCCCAAATAATATCTAATATGCCAATTTGATCTTTATTTCTTTCAAGACAAAAAAGATAAGCAGATAAAAATATGTCTTTAAAATCAGAAGCTATTTTAGGATTTAGAGTGCCAATGCCTCTTTCGGATTCAGGAAAAAGAGAAGAGTTTTTTAAAATATTTTTAGTCTTATTAATTATCTTTTTAGAATCGCAATCTAAGCGCTTTAATATTTTTTTAAAATTCTTTTCTTTTAAAAAAAATGAGAAAATATGAATTGGACGCAAGGAACCATATTTTTTACGATAAGCGAATAACCATGATCTTTCTAGTATCTTTTGAGATAAATTATCTAAAAATAAAGAAACATTAATCTCTTTATCAAAATCAAGCTGAGAAGATTTAATAATATTAAGCCTTTCTTCTTTTCTTTTAAATGAATAAAGTAAAAACATATCAAATAGAAGAGATAAATAAAAAATATTTATTAGCCCAATTATTAAAGCCCAAATGCCATAAATCCCAAATATAATCAAAAAGATACGAAAGAGTAAATCAAAAATTCTTCTCAATTTTCTTTGAGTAACTCTAAATAAATTAAGATGTGGATTAAAAATAATATTTGGTTTTTCCATATTTTAAAATATTAATTGCCAGATAATAAAAATGGGTAAAAATATCCAGAGAATTAAAATAAAAAGCCAGAATAAAGTCCAAAAAGCCATTAATAACAAACGCCACGAAATCTGCAAAGAATGAATTACTAAACTTAATATATATGCATCCCAACCACGTTGACCATACATGGGCTTAAAAAAATTCTTTATAAAAATCGATAAAGCTAAACTTTTCCAACCATCGTTAATTCTGTGCCAACAAAAAATAGCAGTTTTTTTAAAACCGCGACTATACCACCAAATTGGAAAATACAAAATTTCCCAAACAGTATCTAAAAATAAATCTTTGATAAATATTTTATAAGCAAACATGAATTATAAAATTATTTTTTTAATTTCTTTTACAAAAAAATCTTTTAATGATTCTTTATTGATTTTATCTTTTAAAAAAATAATTTCTTCATCTGTAATATCATCAAAATAAATTAATTGTTCTAAAAATAAACGAGAATTAAATTCATCTTTATATTTCTTTTCAGAAATTTCTATAATTTCATTCAAATCAGAATAATTTTCAAAAAGTATATAATATAAATCAATATAGTCCTTAAAAGATCCTCTTCTTCCTATTGTATAGGCCTTAGAAGCGGCTATCTCTTTAATGTTTAATAATTTAATATTTTTACATTTAACAAAATCAAAAAATATTGAAAAAGGATATTTTAGAAAAGTTAATTTAACATCATCAACAAAAACAGTAAGTTCATCTGAATTGTTTACTGAAATAATAATTTTATTATTTTGAAAAACTCTTTTTATTTTAGATAAAAGATTTTTAGAAATTTCTTTATTAGAAAAAAAATCAAAATCAACTGAAATCCGATGTCCTATTTGTAAGGCTAAAGAAGTCCCCCCAGCCAAATAGAAATCTTTAAAATTATTCAGATCTAAAAAAATATTTTTATTTTTTTCAGGAATTACTTCTAGATGCATGATTAAATTTATCAATAGAAAAAATAATTGAAATCAAAGGGACGACTTTTAATCTTATTTCTGTAAAATAAACATTCATTAATGTTTCCTTAATATTCTCTTTCCCGTAATTTTTAATAATCCAACGCCAATGTTTTAAGTCCCCATAATTAATAGCATTGATAATTATAGTTTTTTTGTTTTTCTGAATATCCATAGAATAAAAATTATAAGACCATAAAATTGGCTTAAAAAATAAAGGCAATTTATTTTGTTCATTCCTTTTAAAGCTTTTCATATCAATATTATACCATAAAATTTAAATAATTAAAAGAGTAAATATAAAGCTATTTTTAAAATAAACTATATTTGTTTTTTATAACGCTCAGAAATCTCTTGATCAACAACTGACTTATCACGGCTATATTTTAATCTAGAAAGTTCTTTAATATTTTGAGCAACTTCTGGGTCGCCTTGCTTTGGCATATTAACAGGAGGAGCAGATGATTGAGATCTCGCAAATTTAACATTAGGAGCATCAATTGCATTGCTTGGAAAATGAAACAAACTAGTTAGTTCTTCAGTATTTAAAATAATTGAATTCTTTTTATTAAAAGTCCTAAAAGAAAAATCATAAATTAATTTTTTCAAAGCTCTTCTTTTCAAACGTATTGATTTTAATTGATTAAAATTTTGTGTATTAAATTGAACAAAAGCATTTTCTAAATGACTTAGTAATTGTTCTGCTTGATTATCGTTTTTACCAGAAGTTATTAATCTAATATTAACTTCAAAACCAGCTTTACTAACTTTTCCTTCTAATGCTTTAACTATTTCTTCTTGACCTGGTGTAATAACCTCTCTATTCTCTTCTAATTTTTCTTCTTGCTTAGTTGACTTAACTATCTCTCCTAACTCTTTAACTACGCCACTTATTATTCCTCTTTTATTAGACGACATTGCCTCAGAAAAACTTTTGCCTTTTTGCATTTCTTTGGCAACTTCTTTTCCTGTTTTTTGCCAATTAAATGAACTTGGACGAAAAACAATTTGAATAGCTGCACCTTCTCCCTTCTCTTCTAATTTGCTTAAGGCATTAGCTATTTCATTGAGAGGATCAGATTCTAATTCTTGATAAGTTTTAAATGGCAAAATATAATTCTTGGATAATTTTAAATAAGAGCCAGCTACTGCTCCTTTCGGATTAAAAATATTATAATCTTCAACTTTTTTAAATGAAGCACCTGGATAAAAACCATGAATTTGTTTTTCAATAACTGCTTCATATTTATGAGGTACTGACATATAGAAAGAGATTTCTTCGCCAATATAAGGTGTGGCAATTTCAAAAATTAAATAAGGTTGACCATAAATAAAAGTATCTTTAGTTTCTTTGATGTTGCTTAAACTACTATAAAATTGCTCCATAACACTAATAATTTCTTTTTCTGTTTTAACTGCTTCTCTTTCTTCTTTTCTTATTTTCTTTGGTAAGGTAATCAAAAACAGGCTCATATTCAAAGCCCGAGATATCCTCCCCTTTTTCTTTTTGCTTTCAAGAATAATTAAAGTGACTATTCCAACAATTCCTAAAATAAGCAAAAAAACAATACTTATGAGTATTTGATTTAATGTCATAATATTTATCTTTGCTCTAATTTTCCAGCTTCAACTAATTTCTTATAAAAATTATCAACTAAATCATCATGAAATTCATCTAAAAGATATGGATTATTAAGCTTTTTAGCTTCTTCAATGGCTGCGTCTAATCCTTTTTCAAAAGCAATCTCACGTAATACTTTAATCTGTCCTTCGTATTTTGAATCTTCAGTTGGCTGAACTGGCATTGGTGTTACTGGCGTTGCTGGCGCAACCTCTTGAACTATTTTTTTCTCTAATAAATCAGTCCCCTTAATTGATTGAGGAGTTTCGACTTTTGGTTCTTGTTCTGCTTTTGGTTGGAAAACTTCTTGAGAATGTTCAATTGGCTGTTCTTTCGCAGCAATTGGATCTCCTTCTACTGGCTCCTGATATTTGTCTTGTGTTTTTTCTTCCATAATTATTTATTTATTCCTATTATATATTTTAACATAAAAATATTAATCATAAAAATATTCATCAACTTTTAATCCATTTTGATCATAAAGAATAATTGTATCGCTAACATTAGAAAAAACATCATTTGAAGTTCTATTTAAAAACATACGCCATTCATCGTTATAGAAATCTGGATCTTGATTATGTTCTGAATAACAATGACTATAATTTAAATTTTCATTTAAAAATGAAGTACATTCACTATCCAAACTAATTGCAGAATCATTAATATAATTAGGCAATTCACATCTATCTAAATCATCAATAAAATCACGACAAGATTCGTTTAAATAACTATAATCTGATTCATTTGGATATGGACAATTTGTGTCCAAGGAAGGATTAAAATTATCTTGATCTAAATATCCGGTACACTTATTAGTTAAAAAATTGACTCCAATAGGACTAAGCCCTGCTGAAATAATTAATTCATCATCAGGATTTAATCTAATATTAACATTGGTTGCGTCAGTAAAAGGCGCCTTTAATCTTCTAACAGCTTGAACAACGTCTAAGCTATTCCCTTTTACTTGAATTGTCCATCCAGTTATATCAATTATTTCATTGCTTTCATTGCTTAAAACAATATTATCATCTTTAAAATCATCTTCATCATATTCTATATCATCTATTTCTACCTTTTGATAATAAGAAGAAACTCCAAGCTGAAAACTTATAATAGCTGGAGTTGGATCATAATATCCTTCTTTGTTTTTAGCTCTTACATAAAAAGAATAACTTCTATTAGATTCATCTGATAAATCGTATTCTTTTATATAATTAGAACTTGAATAACTCCAATCATCATCATGCCCCTTTAAATATGTTTCAAAATCTAAATCACTTACTGGGCCCATTGGATTGCTTCCTGAATATCTAAATTCAATTTCACCTGTTTCTAATATATCTCCTTGTTCAGGTCCTTCTAAAATAGTTGTATCTGGATAACGATTTGTTTCGTTAAAAACAACATAATCTCCTAAGTCATAATCATCTAAATCATCATCATCAATTTCAAGAATATATTTCCAACCAAAATTATTGTTAATAAAAACAGAAGGACTTGGGATCCAACGTTTCTTGCCTAATTCAATTAAATACACTTCAGAGCCAGAACCTTTTAATAAAGAACCATCAGGATGATCATCGTATTTTCTCCAATCATCATCTTGCGGATAGCTTTCTATTGTTAAATCAGAAAAAACCTTAATATTTTGCCATTTAAAATTGAACTCATTAAATATCTCTATACTAGGAATCCAATGCCTAGTTCCATTTTCTAAAATATAAACTTCAGGACCACTTCCTTTAATCAAATCTGCCTTTGGTAAATAGGCATGAACAACAGTATTGAGAGTTAATCCTGCTAAAATTAAAATTATTAATATAGAAAATCTTTTCCACATATTCTTAATTGATATTATAACCCATATTATGTTAAAATTGAAGAATGAATAAGATTATAACAAATATTTTAGCTAGCTTTCTATTATTATTGATGTTTGGACTAGCTTTTTTTAGTATTTTAGGCGATGCCAATACAATGGATGAATTGGCTCATACTCCGTCTGGTTATTCATATATTGTAAAACAAGATATGCGTTTAAATCCAGAGCATCCACCATTGCTTAAAGACATGGCTGGATTATCTGTTTTAATAGGTTCAAAAATAACTGGAACAACAATCAACTTTCCCGATCAAAAAGAATCATGGCAAAATGCTATTAACGGACAATGGGATTTTGGACGCGAACTTCTTTTTAGAAATCAAAATGATGCAGATCAAATTGTTTTCTTCGCCCGTTTGCCAATGATATTAATAATGCTTATTCTCGGTTTTTATGTCTTCAAATGGGGACGCGAACTTTATGGAAATAAAGCTGGATTAATAGCTCTTTTTCTTTATTCCTTATCACCTACTTTTATTGCTCATGGACGTTTGGTCACTACTGATGTTGGAGCAGCAGCAGCTTTTTTTATTGCAACATATTATTTAGTTAAGTGGCTTCAAAAACCAGATAGAAAAAATTTAGTTATTGCTGGAATTGTTTTTGGCCTTGCTCTATTAACTAAATTCTCACTTGTTCTTTTAATTCCATATTTTATTTTAATTACATTAATTTGGGCTATCGTGAATAAAAATTGGAAATTAATATTTGGATTAGTATTGATTGGAGTTATTGCTATGGTATTAGTGTATCCTGTTTATCTTTTTCATACATGGAATTATCCTTTTGAAAAACAAATATCTGATGCTGAACATAATCTTGCAACTTATGGGAACAAACTATTTGCAGATCCAACTCTTTGGATGAATACAAAAACAATCCTTCGTCCCTATGGACAATTTTTTACTGGATTACTTATGGTCATTCAACGTGCTGCAGGAGGAAATACCACTTATTTCTTAGGTGAAATATCTAATATTGCGTGGCCTTTGTATTTCCCAGTTGTATTTTTAATAAAAGTTCCATTAGCATTACTTATTTTAATATTAGCTGCTATTGGAATTGCCTTTATAAGAAGACGCCAAATTAAAGCAGGTCTTGTTGAAATATCTTTGCTCATATTCTTAGGTATTTATTGGTATGTAAGTATTACAAGTAATCTTAATATTGGTGTAAGACATGTTTTACCAATATTTCCTATTATATATATTCTTATTGGCGGTCAAATTAGTAAATGGCTATGCCTTCCTCCAGGTCCATTTCTTGAAAAAATTAGATTAACTCCTAAAAAAGTTTTTGTTTCTATAAAAATGACGTTTAAAGAATATTTTAAATTGTATATAAAATATCTAGTATTGATTATTCTTCTTGCTTGGTATGGTTTTAGCGTAATAGGAATATATCCTCATTTCTTAACATATTTTAATGAATTAGTTGGAGGACCAAATCAAGGATATAAATATGTAACCGATTCTAATCTTGACTGGGGACAAGACCTTAAGCGATTAGCTCAATATGTTGAAGACAATGAAATTAAAACTATTTATATTGACTATTTCGGAGGAGATGATCTTAGATATCGCTTTGGTGATAAATATCAATCATGGTGGAAAGACCGACTTCCCAATGAATTACCTTCTAACTCTTGGTTAGCTATCTCAGCAAGCTTTTTACAAGGAGGACGAGGTGTCACAACCAAAGGATATCAAGAAAAAACCGACTCATATAATTGGCTAAACCAATACGAGCCGGTTACAGTAATCGGTAATTCTATTTTTGTTTATAATATTAAATAGTTATTTATAATAGACTCTTCCTTCTATTTTTAAATCAATATATTCTAAAGAATCAAGCTCTTGCTTGATTTCTTTTTTTATAACCATTCTTAGGGCCTCTAATTGAGACCTTGCTGAATAAGTAGGATTAAAATATATTTGATAACCCTTATTTGTCGTTGCTATTAAATTTTCAAAAGAAACAATTTCAAAATCAATTATTTCAGGTAATTCTTGTCTAGTAAATAAAATAAATTCAACTAATTCTAGAGACATTATTTCATCTCTAAGATTAATTGGTTTTTTAATTCCGTAAACATTTAAAACCAGACCTCCTTTAATTAATGATGCTTCACGGAAGATAATGCCATCAGAATCGAAATAAAAACACTCATTAATCTTTCTTTCAATTATTCTCTCTGTGCTAGTTGCTGTTTCGTCTGGTTCAATCTGACACCAAACTCCAATATTTTTTCTCTTTTCTATTTTAATATTTAAGGTATCAGGAAATTTCTTTTTAATCTCTATTGTTTTAATTTCTGAATATTTATCTAAAATTTCATTTTTAATCTGATCAATCGAAGTTAAAAAAATACTTTTCTTTGGAATAAATTTCCAAAACATACCATCTATCTTAACTTGAACATCTTTTCCAATTTCTAAAGAAGAAACATGTATCATGTCATTCTCAATATTAATATTTTTTATCCAAAAATATTGCAACCAAATTGCAATATAAATTAATCCAGCTAATAAACAAAAAAATACCCCTGCAAAAAAATATATCTTGAGGGATGATCTTCTCTTTCTGTTATTTTGAAAACTATTTTTTATCATGATCTTCCATCTTCAGAGGCTAACTAATTTTCTTAATTCCATTCATGTATTCTCTTAATACTTTAGGAACCTTAATACTACCGTCTTTTTGTTGACAATTTTCAATAATAGCAACAAGCATTCTACCAATAGCAAATGCTGTTCCATTTAAAGTATGAACAAATTTAATTTCATCTTTATCCTTATATCTGGTATTCAATCTCCTTGCTTGAAAATCAGTGCAATTACTAGTTGAATGTGTTTCTCTGTATTGATTTTGTCCTGGCATCCATGTCTCAATATCATAAGTTGAAGCTGAAGAAGCAGAGATATCTCCAGTCGATAAATGAACTACTTGATAAGATAATTTTAATTTCTTCATCAACTTTTCCTGAATACTTAAAATTAACTTATGTTCTTCTGAAGAATTTTCTGGTTTACAAAAAGAAAACATCTCTATTTTATCAAATTGATGAACTCGTAAAATTCCTTTTGTATCTTTACCATAAGCTCCTGCTTCTCTTCTGAAACAAGTTGAAAATCCAAAATATCTTTTTGGTAATTCTTTTTCTTGAAAAAGTTCATCTATATGCATTGCTCCGATTGATTGTTCTGATGTTCCAATTAGATATAAGTCATCTTTTTCTAAGTAATAAACTTCTTCAGTATCAGATTTTTTATCAAGAAATCCCATGGCAGACATAGCATTTTTAGTTAACATAACTGGTGGAATAATTGGAATAAAACCTTCTTTTGATAAAACATTAGAAGCAAATTGGATTAAAGCAAATTCTAATAAAGCAGCTCCACCTTTGATGTATCCAAAACGAGTACCCGATGCTTTAGATGCTCTTTTAATATCAATAATATCTAAATTCTCAGCAATATCTAAATAATCCTTAGGTCCAAAAGAAAATTCAGGCTTTTTGCCTTCTTTGCGCAAGATTTTATTATCACTTTCATTTTTACCGACTGGAACGTCTTCTAATGGCATATTAGGAACTTGCTTCATTAAAGAATTATATTCTACCCAAAGTTTTTTTAATTCTGGTTCAATTTCTTTTATTTTATTCTTTAATGCCCTAGCTTCTTCTTGCTGTTCTTTTCCTAATTTATTTTGTTCAGCTTTTAGTCCTTCAATTTCTTGAAGTAGTTTTCTATGTTCTTTGTCCAATTTCAAAAGCAGGTCAATATCACAATTAACATTTTTTTTACGACAACCATCTTTAATTTTATCAGAATTTTCTCTTATGTATTTTATATCTAACATAGATTTATTCTTTTGGCTTCATTAAAGGAAATAGAATGCTTTCTCTTAAGCTTTTTGCATCTGTTAAAAGCATTAATAATCTGTCTATTCCTAAACCAAAACCAGCTGCCGGAGGCATACCATACTCTAATGCCTCTAAAAAATCTTCATCTAACCTTTGAGCTTCTTCGTCTCCTTTTTTATGTAATTTTTCTTGATTCTCAAATGCGATCCTCTGTTCTAATGGATCATTTTGCTCTGTAAAGGCCTTAATTAATTCAACTCCTTGAACAACTCCTTGAAGAGCTTGCCCTTTTTTACAAAGAGGAATATCTGGAATATATAATACAAAGGTTGGTTTTTCAATTTTAGAAAAACTTTCTTTTTCATCTCCATTCTTAACAACATCATCATATTTAACTCTATCCCATTTTTCAGGAAAAATTTTAGAATCAATATGATGCATCATTTTTTCCATAAAACTCATTAAATCTTCCCAATCCCAATAAGCTACATAGCATTCTAACATTGTAAAATCAGGATTATGTTCTCTATCCATTCCTTCGTTTCTAAAGCATCTACCAATTTCATAAACTCTTTCCATGCCTCCAACTAATAATCGTTTTAAATATAGTTCAAGAGCAATTCTTAGATATAGATCAATGTCTAATGTGTTAAGATGAGTTTTAAATGGCTTAGCACTCGCCCCTCCATAAAGTGATTGTAGAATTGGCGTTTCTACTTCAACAAATTTATTCTCATCTAAAAAGTTTCTTATATCTTTAATAATCTTACTCCTCTTACTAAAAATCTCTCTCGTTTCTTTATTCATTATCAAATCCAAATATCTTTTACGGAATCTCTCTTCTACGTCTTTTAGCCCATGCCATTTTTCTGGTAATGGCGCTAAGCTTTTAGTTAGAATATTAAAATCTTTAACTAAAAGAGTTTTTTCTTCTTTTCTTGTTAAAAAAAGAGAACCTTTAATTTCGATAAAATCTCCAATGTCAAAATTATCTTGAAAAAACTTATATTTTTCTTCGCCTAATTCATCTTTTTTAAAATAAGATTGTATTTTATCAAAGCCATCTTCAATATCAATAAAGGTAGATCCTCCATGACCACGAATAGTCATTATTCTTCCAACTAAAATCATTTCTTTCCCATCTTCAAATTGCTCAATTGCTTCATTGCATGTATGAGTTCTTTTAACTTTAGCTGGATAAGGATCAACATTTACTTTTTTAATCCTTTCTAGTTTATCTATTCTATTTTTCTTTATTTCTTCAAAACTAGGCATAAATTAAAATACTAATTATAAATTACTTAATTACCATTATCTTATAATTAACTTTGCCTTTTGGCGTTTCTATTTCTATTATATCATTAATTTCTTTATCTAAAAAGGCCTTGCCTAAAGGTGATTCATTTGAAATCTTCCCATTGCCAGGATCAGCCTCTTGAGAACCAACAATCATAAAAGTTTGATTATTAGAATTACCATCCATTAATTTAACTTCAATCACTGCTCCTATTTTAACTTTTTTCTGTCCTTTTCTAGCTGGCTTAAGAACTATTGATTCTTTAATATTTTTATCTAACTCTAATATTTTTCCTTCATTAAAAGACTGAGCTTCTTTAGCTGCTGAATATTCAGCATTCTCGCTTAAATCACCCAATAATTTAGCTTCATCTAATCTTTGAGCAATTTCTTGACGAGAAACTGTTTGCCTCTCTTTCAATTCTTTTTTTAACTTTTCTAATCCCTCTGATGAAATATATTTCATTTGAATAAATTTTTTAATGTTTAAAAATTAAATTATTAAAGAATTATCTATAAAATTAAGAATTAAAAATTAAAAATCAATATTATTTATTTACTAAAGTACCATTTTAAAATTTCTTTAGCTACTGGTACGGCCGATTTATGTCCTTCCCCGCCTGCCTCTACTAAAACAGCAATAACAATCTCTGGATTTTCATATGGAGCATATCCAATAAACCAAGCATGCGTTTCTCCTTTGTTTCCGAATTGAGCTGTTCCTGTTTTTCCAGCTACATCAATTGATAGACTAGATAAAGAGACTGCTGAACCATCGATTACTGCCTGACGCATTCCTTCTTGAACTACCTTAATATTATCAAGATTAATAAAATCTTTTTTAATTATCTTTGTTGATATATTCTTAACTAAATTACCATCTAAGTCAATGATTTTATCTGTTATTTGCGGTTGATATAATATACCACCATTAGCAATACTAGATAAAGCCATGGCCATTTGTAATGGAGTGACTAAAATATCTCCTTGTCCAATTGATAAATGATAAGTATCTCCCAAATACCATTCTTCACCTTGTTTAGCCATCTTTTTCCATTCTTCATCAGGAATTAATCCTTTTTCTTCATTGGGCAAATCAATTCCTGTTTCTTCTCCTAATCCAAAATATTCTAAATATTTTTTAATTCTATCAACCCCCAATCCCTCTATATCATTATATCCACCACCAACCGTATAAAAGAAAACATTACAAGATTGAGCAATGGCTTTAATTATATTAGTTAAACCATGTGTTTTCCAATCAGGAAAACGATAAACAATTTCAGGGTTATACTCATTAAAAATTGTAATTGCTCCTGTACAATTAATTGATTGATAGGGACTAATTATTTTTTCTTCTAATGCTGCTGCTGCAATTAAGGGTTTGATTACTGAACCTGGTGGATATTGACCTAATAATGCTCTATTCAAAAATGGTTCATTTGGATCTTTTTCCAAATCAGTTAATTCTTTCTTAGAAATTCCTTGAGCAAAAAGATTATTATCAAAACTTGGTATACTAACCAATGCTAAAATACCTCCATTACGTGGATCAATTGCCAATGCAACTGCTTTATTTTTTGTTTTTTCTAAAGATTTAAAAAGATTTATTTGCAAGTCTTTATTAATATGAAGAACTAATCCCATTCCAGGAATAGGAGGTTTATCAGCAAGCATATTTTGAATTTTACCTAAAGAATCAACCTCTATCTGCTCTTGTCCAGATTCTCCTCTTAATAAATCTTCATAAAAATATTCTAATCCATCTTTGCCAATCTGATCGTTTAACCAATAATTAGAGTTTTTATCTAAATCCGATTGACTAACTTGTCCTGTGTATCCAATTATATGAGAGAAATATGAACCATCTACATATTGACGCTGAGCATTTTTTTCTAATCTTAAACCAAGCCAATCATTAACAATTGTTTCTAAAATTAAAGCATGAGAACGTTCAATCCCTTTTAGTAAAGCAATCTGACTAACCTGTCCGTGTGCGTCTTCTATCTTTTTTGTTAATTCTTCTTGATTTCTTTCAGTTATATCAGATATTTTTATTAATATTTCTTTTTGTACTTTATCTGAATTATCAAAAAAATCATTTAAACTAACAATTAAATCAAAACTAGGAATATTATATACCAATGGTTTAGCTTCTTTATCATAAATTATTCCACGCGGAGCACTAATTGGATAAATCCTCAATCTGTTTCCTTGAGCTAAATCGCTATAATACGACCCTTTAATAATTTGAAGATAACCAGTCCGTAAAAACAAAAAAGACAGAGAAAAAACGATTAGAATAAAAAAGAAAATAAAGTTACAATTTTTAATTGGTTGTTCTAGTTTCCCCTTTTCTTCTATTGAACGAATCGCTTCTGCATCCAAAAAAATCTCCTCTGCTTCAATGTCCTCCCTTCCCCTATGTTTAACAAAATATTTTTTTAGCCCCAACATAAAAAATAGAACTGATTATTAGGTTATATATAATTTCTATTAATAGATATTTTAAACTAAAGACAAAACCAATCTCAAAAATATTACTTAAAATAAATAAAGATATGAAATAAATAAGGCTTCCTGAAACTATTAAACTAATAATAATCCAAAATTTAATTTCAGAAAAAGTATTCCGATTAAATTGATCGATTAAATAAGCTGTAATAATTAAACTCAAACTTATCAATCCAAACGGCAAGCCAGATAATAAATCTAAAGATAAAACAGATAAAAGAACCATCCACCAAATATTTTCAAATCTTTTCCAAATAATTAAAATTAAAATCAAAACTAAGACTAAGTTAGGAACAACTCCGAAAACAGCCACAAAAGGAATTAATGTAGTTTGAAGAATTACCGAGAATAATAAAGCAAAAAGAATTAAAATAGATTTCATGTTTTATTTTCAATTTTTATGCGAAAAAAATTAAAATGCTTGCTTTTAATGTTTATCATTCTGTTATGATAAAAACCCTTTCTAATTTATCAAAATCTACTGCTGGTTTAATTTTAGCTATCTGTGAAATTTGAACATCAGAAGAAATAATCTTATCAATCTTACCAATTAGTAATCCTCGTGGAAAAAAGCCAGCCAATCCAGAAGTAACTACTAATTGTCCATTTTCTATAATCTCACCTTGAGGCAATAAATCAATTATTAAACGATTTTCCTGTTCTCCTTTAATCATTCCATTTATATTTGATTCCTGAATCAAAGCATTAACACGACTATTAGAATCAATAATCGACTGAATTTTAGAAAAAGATTCAAAAACCTCAGTAATCTGACCAACTAAAATATTTTTAGAAATGATTACTACATCTCCTTTTTCAATGCCATCTCTAAGTCCTTTATTAATCAAAAAATATCTTCTTAAATTAGAAGAATCTTGACCAACTATATTCGCTAAAATTAAATTTTGTAATGGTAATTTAGAAGAAGCTAAATCAATCTGTTTACGAATAAAATCATTTTCTTTTGCTTCTTCTTCTAATTTGACTAACTTACCCAAAAGAATTTTATTCTCTTCTTTTAAATTAATATTTTCTTGTTCTAATGTATTAACTGAACTGACAAAACTTAAAAATTTATTAATCTTAAAAAAAACTTGATAAGAAAATTCTTCTCCAGGAACAATAAATGAATAAAAAACATTTTTAACTGGATTCAACCATCCTTGATTATTGAACAAAATAAGACTAATGATTATCAACAAAGACAAAATAAAAGGATGAGTAAAAATCTTTTTCATTGGCATAATATTAACATAATTATATTAAAAAAACAAAAGTCTGATAATTTAATAAATTACCAGACTTTTATTCGTCTGTCTATTCATAAAACTCAGTAATAAATAGTTACATTACTGGCTTGTCTTCTTCAGAACTTTCTTCGACTGGCTCCTCTACTGCTGGTTCCTCAACTGGTTCTTCTACGACTGGTTCTTCTTCAGCTGGTGAAGCAGAAATATCTGATCCTTCTTCTTCCTTATTTGACATCATCCAGAAAGCTAATCCAGCTATTATTATAACTGAAATAATTATTATCCACCACATATATTATGTTTCCTTTCTTTTTTTTAATTTTTTACTTATTTTAATAATACCATATCTTTTATTACAAGCCAAGGGAATTTAATCAATGCATTATAAATTCTCTTCATTCTCCATGGTTGAAGCATAAATCGCCAAAACCACTCTAATCCAATTCTCTGTAAAATTTTAGGCGCTCGTTTAACCTGACCTGAAATAAAATCAAAAGAACCACCCACTCCCATTGCTAATTTAACTGAAGGAAATTTAGATAAATTTTTTACAATCCATTTCTCTTGCTTAGGCATTCCGAATGCTACAAAAAGAATTTCTGAATTACCTTTTAGATTTTCAAATCCTGCTTCAATTTTTAATCCAGAATATTTTTCTTTTAAATTTTCTGATGCTTTTTCTGCTATTCCTGGACTAGCTCCCATTAAAAAAACTGACCAATTCATTTTTACAGCTCTGCAACAAATTTTTTCCATCAAATCAACTCCCGTTATTCGTGTTTTTAATGGTTTACCCAAAAAAAATGAAGCAAAAATTAAACCGATTCCATCTGGAATAGCCAGATCAGCTTTATTGAGAATATCTTTAAATTCTCTATCTTCTTGAGCTTTAACTAAAAATTCTGGATTAGGAGTAACAATATAATGCTGTTTTTTGCTCAGTAAAAAACTATCAATTCTATCAAAAATTTTATCAATAGTTAAATCATCTATTTTTATATCTAAAATCTTCATTCACTTGAATTATACCATTAAGGCGGTATAATTAAAAATGATGAAAAAAACAACAAAAAAACAAAAAGAAACAGATATTCAGAAAATCGTTAATTACTATTTTAAAACAAAAGGACTAGATTTAACAGAGCTTAAAAAGAATACTCGTAAAAAAGAGATTGTTTACTCTCGTTATGTCCGTCCAGCAAAACAGCTTATTGAATTAGCTGGATCTTTACAAAAAGCGAAAAAAGCTATTACAAAAGTATCTAAATGGGCTAAATCACGAAACCTTGATTATTCTATTGAAACCGTATTTAAAAAATGGCTAGAATTAGATAAATTAAAACCAAAAGAAATAGTTAAAAAACCATTTTTTAGAGGAGATCATATGATATGGTCTCAAACTAAAAAAAAGTGGTTTGTAATTACTGAAGATAATGAATGGAAAGAATTTGCTGGTAAAGAAGAAGATATTAAATGGCGTATTATTAAATAATTATAAATATGAAAATAGAAACAGGAGAAGACAATCTAATTTTAAGGAAAAAAGCTAAAAAGATTGAAGAAATAACACCTCAAATTAAAGAGTTGATTTTGAATATGAGCAAGATTTTAGAATCCAATCCTAATAATGTCGGATTAGCCGCTCCACAAGTTGGTCAATCTGTACAACTTGTTGTTATTAAGCCAGTGCCTAACAATAAAACGTTTGCATTAATTAATCCTGAATTAAAAAAGAAATCTTTTGGAAAAGACAGTATGGAAGAAGCATGCTTGAGTTTACCTGGCTTTTCTGCTTCAATTAAACGTTATAAAAAAATCACTGTTGAAGGACTAAATGCTAATGGAGAATTAATAAGAATAGAAGCAAAAGGATTTTTAGCAAGAATTATTCAACATGAGATGGATCATTTGAATGGTGTTTTAATAAGTGATTATTAAATGAAAAAACAAAAAATAATATTTATTGGCACATCTTCATTCGCCATAACAACACTAGAAGAACTCATTGAAAATAATTATGAAATTTTAGCTGTGATAACTGCTCCAGATAAACCAGTTGGACGAAAACAAGAAGTAATCCCTTCCCCCGTTAAAGAAATAGCGCTGAAATATAATTTATTAATTCTTCAACCTAAAAAAATAGCTGAAATTGAAAAAAAAATACATGAACTTAAACCAGATTTAATTCTAGTATCTTCCTATGGCCAAATGATTCCTAAAAGCATTCTTGATATTCCTAAAAAAAAATCTTTAAATCTTCATCCCTCTCTTTTGCCTAAATATCGTGGAGCATCACCAATCCAAACTGCAATTTTAAATGGAGAAAAAACTACTGGTATAACAATAATGAAAATAGATGAGAAGATGGATCATGGTCCAATTATTGCTCAACAAGAAACAGATATTAAACCTGATGACACCTACGAAAGTTTAGAAAGCAGATTATCTGAAGAAATAACTAAATTATTAATAGAAATTCTACCACGATATTTTAAAAATAAGATAAAACCAAAAATTCAAGATGAAGATAACGCTACTTATACTAAAATTCTTACACGCGATGATGGTAGAATTGATTTAAAAGAAAATGTTCAAAAAATTGAAAGAAAAGTACGTGCATTTTATCCATGGCCAGGAACATGGACAGAAATTAATAATCAACGAATAAAAATTTTAAAAGTTAAAATAAAAGATGGTTTTCTTTTTTTAGAGTTAATTCAACCAGCCGGTAAAAAACCTATGACTGGTGAAGAATTCTTTAGAGGCCATAAAAAATAATATGTCTCTTTCTATCGGTATTATTGGTTTACCTAATGTAGGCAAATCAACATTATTCAAAGCACTCACTAAACAACCGATTGATATTTCTAATTATCCTTTTTGTACTATTAATCCTAATGTAGGAATTGTTGCTGTTCCTGATGAAAGATTAGAAATAATCAACGATACTATTAAAACACCCAAAATGACGCCAACAGTAATTGAATTTGTTGATATAGCTGGCTTAGTTAAGAATGCTCACCAAGGAGAAGGATTAGGTAATCAATTTTTAGCAAATATACGCGAAGTAGATGCAATTTGTCACATAACAAGAGATTTTACTAATGAAAAAATTACTCATGTTGAAAATGAAATTAATCCTAAAAAAGATATTGAGATAATAAATACTGAACTAATTATGAAGGACTTAGAAACTATTAATAATAGAATAGAAAAAACAACTAAACAAACTCGTTCTGGAGACAAAAAAATACTTAAAGAATTAGAAATACTTAAAAAAATAAAAGATTTATTAGAACGAGGAACCCTGATAAGCAAAGAAGAAGAGATAATGAGTCATAAACAATTGATTAAAGAACTTGGACTTTTAACAACTAAAAAAATGATTCATGTATTAAATATTAGCGGAAATGATTCAATTCCAGATTCAAATTTAGAAAATACCATTTCTTTAGATTTAAAATTAGAAGTAGAAATTTCTGAGTTATCCAAAGAAGAAGCAGAAGAGATAGGAGCACCAACTTCTAATCTAAATGAACTAATTAAAGAATGTTATAAAGCTCTTGATTTAATAACTTTTTATACAACAGGAGGACCAGAAAGTAGAGCATGGACAATAAAAAAAGATTCAACTGCTCCTCAAGCCGGAAGCGCTATTCATAGTGATTTTGAAGAAAAATTTATCAAAGCTGAAATAATTAATTGGCAAAAATTAATTGAAGTTGGAAGCATATCATCTGCTAGAGAGAAAGGAATGCTTAGAATAGAAGGGAAAAAATATATAGTTCAAGACGGAGATGTCATTGAATTCAAAATCTAAACCCTTGACCTCTCTCTGCTTCTTTGATACCCTATATTCATGATTGAAAATACTAAAAAATATCAAATAATTTTAGTTTTTCCTCCAACACTTGGACCAGAAAAACTTGAAAAAACAATTGAGAAGGTGAAACAATTTATTATTAATCAAGAAGGATCTCTTTCTGAAAAAGAAACAGACAAAAATCAAACTGCTCAATTAAAAAAACTTTCTTATCCGATTAATAAATACGAAGAAGCTTTCTATCTAACATTAAATTTTTCATTACCACCTAAGAATGTCAAAGTACTTAATCAAGAGTTAAAAATGGAAGATAATCTTATGCGCCACATCATTACTACTAGAGATGAAATAAAGATTGATTCAAAAGAAAAAATTGATTATAATAAAATGGTTGAAAAAATAGAGCCATCACATAAAGAAGAAATAATAGAAAAATTAGAAACAGAAGAAATAACAGAAGTAAAGGAAGAAAAAGCTTCTGTCTTATCAGAAAATAAATCAGTTAAAAAAGCAAATAAAGCCGAGATAGAAGATTTAGATAAAAAACTAGAAGAGATACTTAACGAATAAATAAAATAAAATTATGAATTTTAATAAAGCAATTATCGCAGGAAGATTAACTAGGGATCCAGAATCCAGAGCAATGCCTTCAGGACAAAACGTTGTTTCTTTAAGCATTGCTACTAATCGTGTTTGGAAAGACTCTAGCGGAAACAAACAAGAAGCAGTTGAATATCATAATGCATCTGCATTTGGTAAATTAGCTGATATTTGTTCACAATACCTTAGTAAGGGACAATTGATTTTAATTGAAGGACGAATTCAAACACGTTCTTGGGAAGATCAAAGCGGAATAAAAAAATATAAGACAGAAATTATTGCTGAAAATATGCAAATGGGTCCAAGAAGTGATGAAAAACCAAGAGAATCAACAAATCAAAATAATTTTCCATCCAAAGAAACAAATATGCCTTCACAAGAAGAAATTCCAGTAATCGAAGCAGATGAACCAGTTGAAGAAAATAAAACTGAAGAAGAAGATAGTGTTAATGTTCAAAACATACCATTTTAATTATGAAAAATTGCTATTTCTGTCAACAAAAAATCGACAAAATTGATTATCAAGATACTGAATTATTATATCGGTTTATTTCAGGTCAAGCAAAAATTATTTCTCCGCGTAGAACTGGCACCTGTGCTAAGCATCAAAGAAAATTAGCTAATGCAATTAAAAAAGCCCGAATCACCGGACTTTTACCATTCACAAGAAAATAAAAAAATATACGTAAAATAGAAAGAAATGATTGTTCTTATTGTTGCTCTTGAGCAGCTTTTTTTATTTTCTTAATAAGATCCTTAATAATGTTAGGGTTCTCTTTTAAATAAATCTTAGATCCTTCTATTCCTTGTCCCATCTTTTCTCCTTCATAACTAAACCAAGACCCAGCTCTATTAATCACTCCAAATTTAACGCCTGTATTTACAATATCGCTTAATCTAGAAATTCCTTCGTTATAAAAAATATCAAATTCTGTTTGTCGAAATGGCGGAGCCACTTTATTCTTAACAACTTTAGCTTTAACCCTGTTTCCAATAATTCTATCCCCTTGTTTAATTTGTGCTGAACGACGTAATTCTAAACGGACTGAAGAATAAAATTTTAATGCTTTTCCACCAGGTGTTTCTTCAGGATTACCAAAGATAATTCCTATCTTCATTCTTAATTGATTAATAAAAATAACAGTTGTTCCACTCTTAGCAACAATAGCTGTAAGCTTACGAAGAGCTTGTGACATTAAACGCGCTTGCAAGCCAATATGCGACTGACCCATTTCTCCTTCAATTTCAACTCGCGGAGTTAAAGCTGCGACCGAATCAACAACCACAACATCAACTACTCCAGATTTAACTAGGCTTTCTAAAATTTCTAAAGCCTGTTCTCCAGTGTCAGGTTGAGAGATTAACAAATCATTAATATTAACACCTATTTTTTTTGAATATTCCGGATCTAAAGCATGTTCAGCATCAATAAAGGCAGCTAATCCGCCTTTTTTCTGAGCTTCAGCAACAACATGAAGAGCCAATGTGGTTTTCCCTCCTGATTCAGGACCGTAAACCTCAACGACTCTGCCCTTAGGCATTCCTCCAACTCCCAAAGCTAAATCCAATGAAATTGAACCAGTAGAAATAGCATCTATATCAACATGTTTAGCTTCTCCTAATTTCATAATTGCTCCATCTCCAAAACGACCCTTGATTTCATCAACCGTAGCATCTAATATTTTTATCTTATCTTCTCTTATTGATTTTCCCCCTTCAGTTTTTTGTTTTGTCATAATCTTAATTTAGTCTTCTTTTATCCCTTCGTCAACAAAAACATCACGTGGTCTTGCTCCATCTGCTGGACCGACAACACCTTGTTCTTCTAAAACATCCAATAGCCTAGCTGCTCTTGCATAACCAACGCGTAAACGACGCTGTAACAGAGAAGCAGAAGCCTTACCTGCTTGAATAACTAATTCCTTAGCTTCCTCTAGCAATTCATCTTCTTCATTGCTCTCTTGTGAATTAGATCCAATGCTAATTTGATGTTTAGGTTCTGAACTACTGGCAACTTCTTCTACGTATTCTGGCTGACTTGATTCTCTTAAATAATCAGTCACTTTTTTAACTTCTTTTTCAGAGACAAAAGCTCCTTGGACTCTTCGTGGCTTAGCTGAATTACCGGCTAGAAAAAGCATATCTCCATTTCCTAATAACTTCTCTGCTCCAGCCATATCTAAAATGGTTCTTGAATCAATTTGAGAAGCAACTTGAAAGGCCATCCTTGATGTAATGTTTGCCTTAATTAATCCAGTTATAACTTCTACCGAAGGTCTTTGTGTAGAAACGATCAAATGAATTCCAACAGCCCTAGCCATTTGAGCTAATCTAACAATCGTTCCTTCAACTTCTCTTCCATAACTAGACATTAAATCGGCTAACTCATCAATAACAATAACGATATATGGTAAAATTTCGCCTTCTGGTGCAGTAGAATTATAACCAGCGATATCTCTCTTATTGGCTTCCTGTAAAACTTTAAAGCGTCTTTCCATTTCACTAACTGCCCAACGCAAAGCTCCATTTGCTTTATCTGGTTGAACGATTACTGGAGTTAATAAATGAGGGATAGAATTATATGCTGTCAATTCTACGCGCTTAGGATCAATTAAAATCAATTTCATATCCTTAGGAGAATTACGATAAAGCAAACTTATAATAAGATTGTTTAATGCAATTGTCTTTCCAGTACCAGTTGCTCCAGCTACTAATAAATGAGGCATTTTTGATAATTCAGCAAAAACTGGATGACCAGCTACATCACGACCTAAAGCAAAGGTCAATTTACTAGGTGATTCTTGATAAGTTGGTCTTTCTAAAAGATTACGTAATCTGACTAAAACCATTGAGCTATTAGGAATTTCTATCCCAACCAAAGAGCGTCCTGGGATAGGTGCTTCAATACGCAGAGGATGAGCTGCTAAAGCCAATGCTAAATCATTATGCAAACCAGTAATCTTAGCTAATTTTATCCCCTGAGCTGGTCTTAGAGTATATTGAGTAACAGTTGGACCTACATTTACTTCAGCCATTTCTACTTCAATACCAAAATCTTCTAATGTCCTTTTTATAATATTAAGATTAGCTTTAATGTCACCGCTAGTTGGTTGCCCTTTATCTTTTTCTAGAAAATCTAATTTTGGCAATTTAAAATTACTCAAACTATTTGATCTAACTGTTGTTGTCTTAGGTAACTTATCGTCAACCGATAAATTAGAAACAGGCTTACTTTTTTCTTCTTGTGAACTCTTCCCAAGAAAATAATCATCTTGCTTTTCTGTTTTTTTTGTCTTTTCTTTAATTCTATTCCAAAGCCCTATTCTCTTTTCTTTTTTATTAGGCACTACTTCGTTTGGAGGTGAAACAACTTGAGCTTCGTCTTCTTCTTTTTTAACTGAAATCAAAGAGATATTAAAGGTAATTAAAAAAGAAATTATTATAAGAGATGTTAAAACCACTAAACTAGCCCAAAAACCAAAAAGATTATTTAATGGATAACCAATTGCCATTCCTAAATAACCACCACTATTTGTTTCCACTCCTAGAACATGAAATATTCCTAATATACTAAAAATGAATATAAACATGCCAATAAAAATAGTTCTATAAACTGGTTTTCTGTTTTTATGAAAGTTTAAATTTGGAATTAAAATAGCTAATCCAATTAAAACAAAACTAATTGGAATAAGAAAAAAGCCCTTACCAAAAGATAATTGGCTGGCTTTAAAAAAATACTTACCAAAAGTTCCTGCTCCATCAAAAAAACTAAGCGAACTAATAATCGCTAAAGTAAAAGAAATTACAACCAAAATCCCCTTTTTAGTATCAGAATGGAGAGCTGATTTTTTAGACTTCAGTTTTTTAGTAAGTATTTTCTTTTTTAATGCTTTTTTTTTAACCACAAATTCAATTTTATAATGTTTAAAAATTAAAAATTAAGATTTATTTATAAAATTAAAAATTAAAAAATTAAAAAATTATTTTTGGTAACCTGTACCTGCTGGTATTAGTTTACCAATAATTACGTTTTCTTTCAATCCCTTTAGCTTGTCTTTTTTACCAGCAATAGCTGCATCAATCAAAACACGAGTTGTTTCAATAAATGAAGCAGCCGAAAGAAAGCTTTCAGTAGTTAAAGAAACCTTAGTTACTCCTAATAACAATGTTTCAGCAATAGATGCTTGACCTTTGTTTTTAGCTACTTTTTTGTTTTCTTTTTGAAAACGATTCCATTCAACTATATCTCCTGACAAAAGATTAGTACTGCCTGGATTAATAATTTTCAATCGAGAAAACATCTGCTTAATAATCATTTCAATATGCTTATCATTAATATTCTCTCCTGCAAAAGTATAAATTTTTTGTACTTCTCTAATAATGTATCTTTGAACTGTTTCTTTTCCAGCTACTTTATATAATTCCTTCAAATCAGTATGTCCTTCATTCAATTGTTGTCCTCTGGAAATTAAATCACCTTTTTCAACAACAGCAATTATTCCGCTTGGAAAACTATATTCAATAATTTTTTTCTTTTTCTTGGATTTTTTATCAGATGTTAAAACTTCATCTGATAATTCTATCTGAATAACTTTATTACCATTGCGTTCAACGATGTTATTAACAACTCCATTCACTTCTGAAATAATAGACTTACCCTTAGGTGGTCTAGCTTCAAAAAGTTCTTCTACTCTTGGTAGTCCCTGAGTAATATCTCCACCACCAGCAACACCTCCAGTATGAAATGTTCTTAGGGTAAGCTGAGTACCTGGTTCACCAATTGCCTGAGCAGTAACTATTCCAATAGCTTCACCCATTTTAATTAATTTATTTCTACCCAAGTCATAACCATAACATTTTTGACAAATTCCATTAGTTGATTGACAACTAATAACTGAACGAACTTTAATTTTATCAATTCCTGTCTCATCTATCTTTTTAGCAATTTCTTTATCAATCATTTCGCCAACTTTAACTATTCCAGTAATTTTTTCTAAAGATATTCTTCCTCTAATTCTTAGAGCTAAAGAATTTCCCATATCTTCTTCGTCTTCACGATAAATATAAACACCAGTTTTATCACCACAATCACTTTCGCGAACAACTACGTCCTGACAGACATCAACCAATCTTCTTGTTAAATAACCAGCTGTAGCTGTTTTTAATGCAGTATCTACCATACCTTTTCTACCACCATGAGTTGAAATAAAATACTCTAAGACAGTAAGTCCTTCTTTGTATGAATTTATAATTGGTAATTCAATAATCTCACCAGTAGGATTAACGACTAATCCTTTCATTCCACTCATTTGTCTTAATTGTTCCAAAGAACCTCTTGCATTAGAATCAAAAATATTAAATACAGAACCCTTAGGATCTAAGTTCTCCGGTGTCTTTTTAGCAATTTTTTCAGTAATATTATTCCAAAGTTCAATTACTCTTGATTTTCTTTCTGAATCAGTTAAGAGACCATCATCATATTGTTTTTGAACCTTATCTAAATCACTATGAACTTCTTTAAGCCATTGTTTCTTTTCTTTTGGAACACTAATATCGTCCATTCCCCAACTAATTCCAGAAACAGTAGCATATTTAAATCCCATTCTCTTAATTTTATCTAAAATTTTAGCTGCTTCTTGAATGCCAAGTTTATCAATTATTTCTGAAATCAATTTACGCAAATCTTTTGATTTCATAGTTTTATTAATAAATCCCATCTCTTTAGGTATGTGTTCGTTAAAAATAATACGACCAACAGAAGTTTCAATTAAATTATCTTCTCCTTCTTTAACATATTCTGGCATTCTTATTTTAACCTTAGCTTTTAAGTGAACATATCCAAAAGTTTTAGCCAAAAGAGCTTCTGATTGATTGGCAAAAATTTTTCCTTCACCTAATAGACCATCTTCAATTCTTGTCATCCAATAACATCCTAAAACCATATCTTGAGTAGGAACAGCTACTGGTTCTCCAGTGGCTGGCTTTAAAAGATTATTAGATGAAAGCATTATCTCATTGGCCTCAGTTTGAGCTTCATCGCTTAGAGGCAAATGAACAGCCATTTGATCTCCATCAAAATCAGCATTAAAAGCACGACAAACTAAAGGATGAAGATGGATAGCACTTCCTTCAACTAAGACTGGATGAAAAGCTTGAATTCCAAGACGATGCAAAGTAGGCGCTCTATTTAAAAATACGCATCTACCTTTAATAACTTCTTCTAAAATATCCCAGACTTCATCTATCTCTTCTTCAATTAAACGACCAGCTCCTCTAACGTTATGAGCTAATCCGTTTTCTACTAATTTGTTAATTATAAATGGCTTAAATAATTCTAATGCCATATATTTAGGCAATCCGCATTGACTTATCTTCAATTCTGGTCCAACTACAATTACTGAACGACCTGAATAATCAACTCTTTTACCTAATAGGTTTTGTCTAAAACGACCTTGCTTTCCTTTAAGCATATCAGCTATTGATTTAAGGACTCGCTTCTGTCCTGTTGAAGCAGCAACCATAACCTGTCCTCTTCTTGAACTATTATCAATTAAAGCATCAACTGCTTCTTGAAGCATTCTTTTTTCATTACGACAAATTACTTCTGGCGCATTTAATTCAATTAAACGTTTTAAACGATTGTTTCTATTAATTACTCTACGGTATAGGTCATTAACATCAGAAGTAGCATAGCGACCACCATCTAATTGAACCATAGGACGTAAGTCAGGAGGCAAAACTGGCAAAACCGTTAAGAACATCCATTCGGGTCTAATTTTAGCTCGAATCAATCCTTCAACTAAACGTAATCGTTTTAAAATTTTCAACTTAGCTGCTGAACTAGCTTTTTTACTTTGATCACTTAATTCTTTAGCTAATGATTCTAAATTTACTTTTTTAAAAATGTTTCTTAATGTTTCCGCTCCGGTTCCAGCTTCAAATATCTGACCATATTTTAAACTAAACTCACGATAATCAGCTTCTGAAAGTATTTGGTAAAGATAAAACGAACGGACATCTTTAACCGCTTTATCTCGTTGTTCTTTTAAAGAAACTTTTTCTGGAGTTACTAAAGGTTTGCTTTTTTGCTTTAATTCTCTATCAATTTCTCCAATTACTTTAGTTTTTTCATCTTCATTGATTTTAGTAATAATATAACCAGCAAAATATATTACTCTTTCAAGCTCTTGTATTGAACTATTTAAAATTAACCCCATTTTAGAAGGGATGCCACGTAAAAACCAAATATGAGAAACAGGGACAGCTAAATTAATATGCCCCATTCGTTCTCTACGAACCGATGCTCTTGTAACTTCTACTCCACATTTATCACAAACAACTCCTTTATATCTAATTCTTTTATACTTTCCGCAATAACATTCCCAGTCCTTTTCTGGACCAAAAATTTTCTCGCAGAATAAACCATCCTTTTCAGCGCGCTGTGTTCTATAGTTAATTGTTTCTGGTTTAGTGACTTCACCATGAGACCAACTCAAAATTTCTTCAGGTGAAGATAGTTTGAGAACGATTGATTTAAATTCTGATGTTTTTATAGACATAAACCCTAAATTATCAAATTTCAATTTTCAATTTTCAATTAATTTTTAATTTTTTAATTATCAATTGATTGTTGATGCTTGAATATTGATTGAGAATTGATACTTGATACTTGAAAATTAATTTCACTCTTCTTCTAATTCTACATTTAAACCAAGCCCCTTCAATTCACTAACTAAAACATTAAAAGAAGCAGGCACATTAGGAGCTTGAATCTTTTTACCCCTAATAATAGAATCATATGCGTTAGCTCTACCAGTTACATCATCTGATTTAAAGGTTAACATTTCTTGCAAAGTATAAGCCGCGCCATATCCTTCTAATGCCCATACTTCCATTTCTCCAAAACGCTGACCACCAAATTGTGCTTTACCACCTAATGGCTGTTGAGTAATTAAAGAATAGGGACCAATTGATCTCATATGAATCTTATCTTCAACCAAATGTAATAATTTCATTACATAAATATATCCAACTGTAACCTGATGCTCAAATGGCTCACCATTATGACCATCATGCAAAGTAACTTTTCCATTTTCTGGTAATCCTGCCTTTTTTAATTCTTTCTTAATATCTTCTTCACTTATACCATCTAAAGATGGACTAATTTCACTATACCCCAGTGCATTTGCTGCCCAACCAAGATGAGTTTCTAAAATCTGACCTATGTTCATTCTTGATGCTACTCCTAGAGGATTTAAAACGATATCAACAGGAGTTCCATCTTCTAAATATGGCATATCTTGTTCTGGTAAAATTCTAGCGATTATTCCTTTGTTACCATGTCGTCCAGCTAATTTGTCACCAACTGAAATTTTACGTAATTGAGCTACTTCTACTTGAATAGTTTTAATTATTCCACTATGAAGTTTATCTCCCTTGTCTCTAGAAAATACCTTGATGCCAACTACTCTGCCCCTTTTACCGTGAGACATTCTCTTAGAAGTATCTTTAACATCACGAGCTTTCTCACCAAAAATTGCCTGAAGCAATCGTTCTTCGGCTGTTAAATCTGTTTCTCCTTTGGGTGAAATTTTACCAACTAAAATATCATTAGGATTTACTTCAGCTCCAATGCGAACAATTCCTTCTTCGTCTAAATCTTTTAATCGTTCTTCTCCAACATTAGGAATATCAGGAGTTGTTATTTCAGCACCAAGTTTTGTCTCTCTAACATCACATTCAAAACTTTCAATATGAATAGAAGTATATCTATCATCTTTAACTAACCTTTCAGAAAGAATGATAGCATCTTCAAAATTATTTCCCCGCAAAGACATAAAAGCAACTAAAAGATTTTGACCTAAAGCCAATTTACCATTATCAGTTGCTGCTCCATCAGCCAGAACATCTCCTCTTTTAACTTTCTCTCCTAATTTAACTAAAGGATGCTGACAAATAGATGTATATTGATTAGTCCTAACAAATGAACGCAAAGGATACTCTTTTAATTTTTTACTTTTTGAATTCTTAACTTTTATTTTAATAATATCGGAATCAACTTCCGCAACTACTCCATCCTCTTCGGAGATTACAATATCACCTGAATCTCTAGCTGCTCTACCTTCCATGCCTGTTCCAACCAAGGGAGCTTGAGGTTTAATACAAGAAACAGCTTGGCGTTGCATATTAGAACCCATCAAAGCACGGTTACTATCATCATGCTCTAAAAAAGGAATTAAAGAAGTTGCTATGCTAATTGGTTGTTGTGGCATTACATCAATAAAATCAACCTCGTTCCGTAAGGCCGTACTTGGTTCACCAGAAACACGAGCTTCAACTTCTTTGTCTAAAAGATTTCCTTTTTTATCAATTGATACTCCAGCATGAGCAATATTATATTTCTCTTCTTCTAAAGCATTTAAATAAACAATTTCATTAGTTAGTTTACCTTTTCTAATTTTACGATAAGGAGTTTCAATAAAACCATAATCATTTAAACGAGCACAACTAGCTAAATGACCAACTAGGCCAATATTAGGACCTTCTGGTGTTTCAGTAGGACAAATTCTTCCATAGTGACTAGAGTGAACATCTCTTACTTCAAAGCCAGCTCTCTCTCTAGTTAACCCACCGGGTCCCATAGCAGACAATCGCCTCTTATGCTCTAATTCAGCTAATGGATTATGCTGATCCATAAATTGTGAAAGTTGAGAAGAGGTAAAAAATTCTTTAATTGAAGCTGCAAATGGTCTAGTATTAATTAATTGACCAGGAACTAAATCCTGCGGTTCTAAAGTAGACATTTTATCACGAATAATTCTTTCTGTTCTTGCCATACCAACTCTTAATTTGTTTTGCAATAATTCACCAAATGCTTTAACTCTACGATTGCTTAAATGATCAATATCATCTGGTTTAGCTAAAGGATTATTATTACACTCAATAATTTTTTTAATAATTTCTACTAAATCATTAAAACATAGGGTTCTATCTTTTTTTGTAATTTTATCCTCTTTTAAATCTAATCTTTGTCTTGTTTTCCATCTTCCAACCTCTCCTAAGTCATATCGCTCAAAAGAAAACATTGCTTCAATAAAACTTTGAGCATTATCTTTAGTTGCCAAATCACCTGGTCTAATCCTTTTATAAATTTCAATAAAAGCGTCTCCAGTTGTTTTGGCTGTATCTTTTTCTAATGTCTTTTCAATATAATCAATTTCTCCTTTGTTAATATCAGCAAAAAGTTTTTTTATTTCTTCACTTGAAAGCTCACCGTTTTTAAAGCCCTTTGGACTATTAACTTCCATAGCAGCAAAAGCACGTAAAACAGAACTAGCTGGAACTTTTCTTTTTCTATCAATTTTAACATTAATTGAATTATCAGAATCAGTTTCAATCTCTAACCATGCGCCACGATTAGGAATTATTTTAGCTCCAAAATTTTGATTCCCTTTAGAAAATTGAGAAGTAAAAAATGCCCCTGGAGATCTAATCAATTGAGAAATGACTACTCTTTCAACAGCATTAACAACAAATGTGCCTCTTTGAGTCATTAAAGGAAAATCACCCAAAAAAACATCTTGTTCTTTTTCTTCTTTAGTTTTATTGTTTACTAATTTAACACGACAATACAAAGGTGCCTCATAGGAAACATTATTATCTTTAGCTTCAATTTCATCATATTTTGGTTCATCCAGATGATAATCCAAAAAATGAAATTCAAGCTCTTTGTTGCCCCATGGAATAATTGGTGAGAATTCGTCAAGAAGTTCTCTTAATCCTTTTTCCCAAAACCATTTATATGATTTTTTTTGGATTTCAATTAAATCAGGCAACTCAAATTTAAAAAAGGGGTTTTTGATCATAAGTATTAATAACGATACATAAAAACAAACCCTTCCCTTGTAACTCAGAAGGGGTTTATAACTGTCTTAAATTTGTTTTACTGACAAAAAGTATTTATATTCAATACCTTTCAAAGTATAATATGCTTAGTATACATATACAGAAAAAAATGTCAAGTCCCTATTCTACTCAACCGGATCCGGAACCACTGATCCTCCACTTAATTCTTGAATCTTAGCTTTAATATTCTCATCATCAGGCATCATTTGCCCAAGAATCTGATACTGAATTAAAGCGTCTTCTCTTCTGTTGTTTGACTCATAAGAAAGAGCTAAGGCATAACGCGCGTTAGCATATTGCGGAGTAATAATTACTGCCTGTTCAAACATAGGAACTGCTTCCTCTATTCTTTCTAGATTAAAGTAAAGTCGTCCTGTCTGAAAATATATTTCCGTAGCAGCTCCAGCAAAATCAGACCCTCTTTGGAAACTGACCCCTCTTAATTGTTCTAATACAACATTCATTTTTTTCAATGCTTCTTCTAGGTCACCTTTTTGTTCATAAACTAAAGCTAATTGAACATGGGCATCAAGATAATTATCTTTTAATTCCACAGCTTTTTGACAATAACCAATTGTTTCATCCCAATCTTTTTCTTCACTAATCAAATTCAATCTACAACGCTCACGATAGAAAAATGGATTATTTGGTTCTAATTCAGTTGCTTTAACAAAAGCTTCTAAAGCAAATGGCAATGTTCCACCAACCAAACCTCTTGTATCACGATAAACTGCTCCTAGGTTCTCCCAAGCAGATACTGAATTAGGACTTAATGAAGTAGCCAAACGAGCTTGCTGGATAGAACCAGCTGCTAATGCCTGTAAAAGTTCTATATTTTGCTCTGCTTCTGGTTTATTAGCTTCTTCCCAAGCAGTAATCAAATATGCTTGAGATAAAGATCTGCGATAAGTTTCTTGATAGCTATTTAGAATAACAGTTCTTTCTAATTTATCCACCAATTCTTGATTATTATCTACTGGTTTAATAAATTTAGCATCAGCGATATAGAATCTTGCTCCTAAATAAAAGAAACTGGCTAGAACAAAAATCAGAATTAACAAGACAACATTTAGAACTAATCCAATTTCAGGCATTTTATCAAAAGAAAAGCTGATTTTCTTGAATGGTTGATTCTGAATTCCTTGCCAAACCACAACTCCTAGGGCCATAAATAACCAAAAATAGAAAGATAGAACCATATTTTGCATATATACGAACTGAGCAATTAGAAGAGATAGCCAAGCTAAAATCAAAGGGAATACTGATATTGGATGACGCTTATCTGATATTGGATAATTAGCTGAAAGAGCAGTTAAACGTTTGCGGCTCAAAAAGACTAATCCGATTAATAAGAAAACGCCCAAAACCATAATATACGAGAGAATTCCTAATATACCCATGGTTCCTATTATCTCCATAATATGGCTTGAACCACGATCAAATCTTACATTCCAAAAATCAGTATTATTAAATTCTACTGGCTTAAATTTGGAAAAATCAGATAAGTATGTGCTAGGACCAGATCCTAATACTGGATAATCTTTTAAGCTTTGCCAAGCAATCGTTCTTGCTGTTCCAGAATCAAGCACAAGTTCTTGAGACAAAGGAAGTAATTGATCAAAGCTATTTAAGAAGGTTATCTTACCTGGTAATCCAAAAGAATAAAAACAAGAGATTAATAATAGGATTATTGGTAGAGTTAATAGATTAACTCGCTCCTTGAACAATCTAGTCCAAAAAGCCATGATTAGTAGAATAAACATTGTTATGCCCAGAACTGTCCAAGCAGCATAAAAATTAATTAGAATTAACAAAACTAAAGAAAATAACAAAAACAAAACCCTATTTACCATGCTAAAATTATTTGGAATTTTTCTTTTTGAAAATTCAGGGATTAACTTAATAGATAATTTAGATGATTTTTTAATTTGTCCTTGGCTTAAAATTAAACCAACTACTAAGCTTATGGCTACAGCTAAAAAGACAGCTAAACCCTCTAACGAACCACTAACTGGGTTAAAAGAACGACTACTCATTATCTCTGGCAATCCAGGAATCTTGCTCCAAAGATTAAATACCGAAAGATAAGAAACAATAACAACTAACCAACTTGATGTCAAAAACAACTTATATACCGCTTCTAGAGAAAGACCCCAAATTTTTTTTGAATCTTTGCTTGTAGTTTTTACATTATTAATCACAATAAAGTACATCATAATTAAAGCCAATGCTCCAATTACTGAACCTGAAAAACGACCGTAAAAACCGAACCAAGAAGAAATACTATCAATAGAGAAAATTGCACTTAAAATCATAATAAACGCAAAACCTAAAATCCAAATATCAAGTGCAGTCCTACGAAAGAACAACTTCTTGCGAACGATCGCAAGCTTAGCTAACCAAGCCATAAAAGCTATGCTAACTAAAAAGATTAATAAGTATTGCTTATTAAACTCATGTGCCTCTATTGTAAAGGGTAACCAAAACAAAGGCATAAGAAAGATAAGCGAATAAAGCGAACCTTTAATCAAAAAATTGATTATTTTACGCATGTTTTTTTTGAAGCCATTCTATCCAAAGGATCAAGAGTTGTACTCTCAAAAAGCAATAAGCTGTACTTATAGCTTTCTTTGTTAAAAATGACTTGTTTTATTGTTTCTATTATATCATATATTCTCATGATGTTCCAACCTGTTAATAACATTATTTAAACCTAAAACAATACACACAGCATCCACTCTATATTGTCCTTTATATCTCTTATTGGCCACATATGTCTCGGCATTCCAATAAAGCTTCTTTAGCTTTTTCTGATTAATTGATTCTTCAGGAGAAACAAATGCACTATTTTTTTTAGTTCTTACTTCTACAAATATTAAAATATTATTTTTACTAACAACTAAATCAATTTCAGAATATTTAGTACGATAATTCTCTTCAATAATTTTATATCCCTTATCTTCTAAGTATTTTTTAGCTATTGCTTCCCCTATTTTCCAAACTTTATCTTTATCTTGCATATTTTAAAATTTTGTAATTTTGTAATTTTGTAATTTTTAAATAATGCTTAAATTTTTAATGTTTTAAAATTAGAAATTAAAATTTATTTATAAAATTAAGAATTAAAAATTAAAAATTCTATTCACCCCTGACGATATTGCAAGGCCTCGGCCATGTGAGATCCATCTATCTCTTCAACTCCTTGTAAATCCGCAATCGTCCGAGCAATCTTTATCATCTTAAAATATGAACGAGCAGAAAGTTGAAAAGCAATTGCTGCTTGATTAAGAACCTTTTCTACTTCTGGAATTAAAACACAATATTTTTTAATATCTTTATTACTCATTTCAGCATTACTATAAATACCTCTTTTTTTAAATCTCTTTTGCTGAATTTCTCGCGCTATACAAACTCGTTCTCTAATAGATTTAGAACTCTCTAAAAACTTTTCTACTCTCTTATCTTGAGCTAATTCATCAACATTAACTACAGGCACATTTATATGTAAATCTATTCTATCTAAAATAGGTCCTGAAATTTTTTTCATATATCTTTTAATTTCTCTCGGAGAACAAACACATTCTCTTTTAGGATGATTTAAATAACCACAAGGGCAAGGATTTGCAGAAGCAACTAAAATAAACCTTGCTGGATATTCTGTTCTTGTTTTAGCTCGAGAAATAGTTACGACTCCATCTTCTAATGGCTGACGAAGAGACTCTAAAACCGATCGTGGAAATTCATTAAACTCATCTAAAAAAAGAACTCCTCTATGAGCCAAACTTATTTCTCCCGGCTGTGGATTAGTTCCTCCACCAACTAAACCAGCTAAAGAAGTAGAATGATGAGGTGACCTAAAAGAACGAACTTTAATCATTGAAGCGCCAGGAGGAATATTACCACTTGCCGAATAAATTTTTGTTGTTTCTAATGATTCTTTCTCACTTAATAAAGGCAAAATTCCTGGCAATGCTCGAGCTAACATTGTTTTACCAGAACCAGGACTGCCAACCATAATAATATTATGCCCTCCAGTTGCCGCTATTTCCATAGCCCTTTTTGCCTGTTCTTGTCCCAGGACCTCTCGCATATCAAATTCACCAGTATTAAAATTCACATCATCTAATTTCTTACGTTCTGCTTTTACAATTTTCTGACGCTCAAAAAAATGCGCTAATAATTGTGAAAGTCGTTCTACGGGATAAACATTAATTGAAGAAAATACAGTTGATTCATTTGCTGAATCTTTGGGCAGAAAAATATTTTTATAACCAAATTCTTTAGCAAATAAAGCGAGAAGAAAAGCTCCTTTGGTATGTCGCAAAGTTCCATCAAAAGAAAGCTCGCCAAAAAATAATGACTTTTCTGGAATGGTAAAATCCATTATAGACGATAATATTCCAATAGCAATTGGCAAGTCATAAAAAGAACCTTCTTTAGGAATGTCAGCTGGAGCTAAATTCACTGTAATTTTTTTAGATGGAAAATCCATACCAGAATTAACAATTGCCGCCTTAACTCTTTCCCGGCTTTCAGCCACTGCTTTTCCAGGTAATCCAACAATTTCAAATCCAGGTAATCCTCTACTTGCCACATTAACTTCAACATCAACCGGCAATGCTTCTAATCCAGAATATAAAACTGATGGTATTTTAATTAGCATAAGTTTAAAATTTTTAATTTTTAATTTTTAATTTTATAAATAATCTTTTAATGATCAAATTTTTAAACATTATTTACATTCTTTAGAAATCTTAGCAAAAATTAATGTTAATTCATGAGCTTCTTGCCATAGCTTTCTACACTCGTCTTTTTTGTCTAGATTAGCAACAGCAATCA